>Ga0307412_10000199_pt1 | contig 41000 bp, 41 predicted proteins | sample DK1Cmetagenome_3_FD_203823 | JGI IMG/M metagenome (GOLD analysis project Ga0307412, IMG submission 203823) | Maize rhizosphere microbial communities from greenhouse at UC Davis, California, United States - DK15-C-1 | ecosystem: Host-associated > Plants > Roots > Rhizosphere > Soil | place: USA...
TCGCGGCAGGCTTGGCTGAGTGTCCGTTGGGTTGCCCCGGGATGCCCTGCTTTGCCTGTTGTGCTTGCTTGGCCCCGCCGTTCAAAAAACTGTCTGAACTGCGAAGGAGCGAGACTATAGCACAACTTTTGGGCTGTCATGCGCCGGAAGCAAAGACGCCTTCAATTTCTCGCTGAGAGACGGGAAGGTGGCCGCTGCCTATATATAGAGGCGTTGCGCAGCGTTCGTTCCTGGCCATCCCGCCACCCTCGCCTGATCCTCTCTATATATAGAGAGATCGGGCACGGCTACCAGCGCATGTAGTCCGTATGCTTCAAGCGCGCGAGGTCGCGTTGCATGGTGGTTTCGTTTACCAGCCAGTTGGGCGCCCCTACGTCTTGCAGGATGTGCGGGTCCATGTCGGCGGCGAGGTTACGCAGGCGGGATTCGGCACGACGCTTGCAATATGCGTCCCAGACCTTGGCCAGCCAGCCGCGGGATCCCTCTGCGTCCTGCTTATTTGTTGTGTGTTGGCTGCCCTGGTGGCCTGCGCCGATGTTGGCGGGCGATGGCGGCGAGGCAACCTGGGCTGGGCGGCGTTCCGGCCGGAAAGGGGATGCGGGGGACGTGCAGGTTTGGGCGGACATGAGGGGCTCCTGGCTCTTGGACGTTTTGGTAAGCGTAGTCGCCCAGACATCGCCTGAAAATCGAATTGTTTTTGGGTTATTGGTCAGTTAATCTGACCAGATGCGATTTTTCCGAGAATTCTGATGCGTTTGCCTCTGAACACCTTGCCCGCCTTCCGCGCCGTCGCCGAATTGCAGAACCTGCGCGCGGCGGCGGATCGGCTGCACTTGACGCATAGCGCGGTCAGCCAACAGATCAAGGGACTGGAAGAACAGTTGGGCTTTCCGCTGTTTGAACGCAGTGGGCGCGGCATCGTCCTGAATAGCGCCGGCGCCGCGCTGCTGTGCAGCGTGCAAAGCGCGCTTTCCGTATTGGACGAGGGCGTGATGGCCGCAGCCGCTGCCGCGACGGGTAGCGAGCAACGCTTGCGCGTGTCGGTGCTGCCTTCTTTTGCGCAGCGTTGGCTGTTGCCCCGCATGGCGCGGTGGCGCGTGCGCAACCCGGGCCTGTCACTGGAGATCGAGACGTCGCAGCAGGTCGTGGATCTGGTGCGTGACGGCTTTCATGCCGCACTGCGGTTTGGCCGCGGACCTTGGGCGGGCGTGGAATCCGAGCCCCTGTTCGACATGCCGCTGCCGCTGATTGCGCTGGCGTCACCTGAAACAGCAGCACAGTTGGAAGACAATTCCCCCGAGACGCTGGCCCGCCAGCCGTTGCTGGGCGAACGCGAAATGTGGCAGCACTGGTTCAATGCCGCCGGCCTGCGCACGCCCGTCACGCCGGTGGCCACGTTCAATGACGCGGGGATGATGCTGCAGGCGGCTGAGCAGGGCTTGGGCATTACGCTAGGCCGCGAACTACTGGCCGCGGATGCCCTCTGTGCCGGGCGCCTGGTGCGGATTTCTCCCATGAGCGTGCAGTATGAGCAAGCGCAGACTTACCATCTGGTCTATCCGCCCAGCCTGCGCGAATGGGCACCGCTGGTCGCCCTGAAGCAATGGCTACGCGACGAACTGGAGCTGTCTCGTTGCGCGCTTGTCACCACGCCGTCCGAGCTGGATGTTCCGCCCCTGGATCCTGGGCGAAAAAAAAGGTAAAGCAGCTTTCGCTGCTTTACCTCTACCTAAACACGGCGACCGGCGGGAGCACTCCCCGCGGACCAGGATACGCTTCGCTCGCATGGCCTGGCGGACGCCGCGGCGGCGGCAGTCAACATTGCGAGCCGTCAGGCCACCTTGCGCGCCGGGGCCTTCGCCGGCTGCATCGAATCCGTTTCATTGAAGCGCTGATGCCAGGAAAACGCCTCTTCCAACAGATGGGGGGTCTGACCGCCGCGCTGGCAGGCGCGGTCGAAATAGTCCTGCAACGCATCGCGATAAGACGGATGCACGCAATGCTGGATGATGGCGCGCGCGCGTTCACGCGGCGCCAGGCCGCGCAGGTCCGCCAAGCCGCATTCGGTCACCAGCACATCCACGTCGTGCTCCGTGTGGTCCACGTGGGACACCATCGGGACCACGCTGGAGATATCGCCGCCCTTGGCCATTGACTTGGATACGAAGATTGCAAGATGCGCGTTGCGCGCGAAGTCGCCCGAGCCGCCGATGCCGTTCATCATGTGCGTGCCGCCGACGTGCGTGGAGTTCACGTTTCCGTAGATATCGAACTCCAGCGCCGTATTGATGCCGATGATGCCCAGCCGGCGGACGATCTCTGGCGCATTACTGATTTCTTGCGGGCGCAGCACGATACGTTCGCGATAGTGCTCGATATTGGCCAGGATCTTGTCGTAGACCGGCTTCGATACCGTGATGGACGAGGCCGATGCGAAGGCAAGCTTGCCTTGGTCCAGCAGCTCGATGGCGCTGTCTTGCAGCACTTCGGAGTACATCGTCAGGTTCTCGAAATCCGACGACTCGAAGCCGTGCAAGACCGCATTCGCGATGGTGCCGATGCCGGCCTGCAGCGGCAACAGGGAGTTCGTCAGCCGGCCCGCGTCAACTTCGCCTCGCAGGAACGTGTTGATATGGTTGGCGATGGCGTTGGTGTCGTCATCGGGCGGCAAGGCGTTGGACGGGCTGTCCGGTTCATGCGTGATGACGATAGCGGCGATCTTGCCGGGATCCACGTCGATGAAGGGCTGACCGATACGCTGGTCCACCGACACCAGGCCGATCGGCTGGCGTGCCGGTCGGTCGGCGGGCACATAGACGTCGTGCAGGCCTTCGATGGCGGCAGGCACGCCCACGTTCAATTCGATAATGATCTTGTCGGCCTGTTGGGCGAACGAAGCCGAGTTTCCCACCGACATCGTTGGCACGATCGCGCCCGACTCCGTGATGGCGGCCGCCTCGATGATGGCGACGTTAATCGGGCCGAGATGGCCCGCGCGAAGTTGCTCGACGGTTTCCGACAGGTGCTGGTCGATGAAGGCAATGTCGCCTTGATTGATCTTGCGGCGCAGCGTGGTGTCGACCTGAAACGGCATGCGGCGTGCCAGCGCATTGGCCTGGGCCAGCATCTTGTCGGTGTCATGGCCCAGCGAGGCGCCCGTGATCAGCGTGATCGACAGGGGCTCGCGCTGGGCCCGCGCCGCCAACGCGGCCGGCACGGACTTACAGTCCCCGGCGCGCGTGAAACCGCTCATTCCCACGGTCATGCCGTCCTGCACCAGCAATGCCGCCTGATCGGCGGATGTGATCTTGGCGCGCAAGCCAGGGTGGCGGATACGGTCGAGGTGCATGGAGTCTCCAAATTTAAAGGCCAACGGCTTGCGGCCGGGCGCGGCGGGGCTGCCTATCAGCGCCCGGGCGCCGTCTTTCGCGGCGTTTCCCGATATCCCGGTGTGGCGCATGGCCGCGTCCAGGACGAATTTTTCGCAGTATAGGAAGGCGCGCTTAAATCTCGTAATGACTTAAAATCATTCAAATCAGTCGTTTTTTTCATCAATTGACGCTTTTGCGCCCAACGCGCCTAGGGAGCCTCACGCCATGGACGTGCGTGCATTGCGGTATTTCGTGGAAACGGTGCGGCACGCCAGCTTCACGCACGCAGCCAAAGCGCTGTTCGTCACGCAGTCGACCGTCAGCAAGATGATTCGCCAATTGGAAGAAGAGGCAGGCACGCCGCTGTTGATCCGCGACGGTCACACGGCGCGCCCCACGGACACCGGACGCGTCATGTACCAGCGCGGGCTCCAGGTGCTGGAGACCATGCGGCAACTGTCGGAAGAATTGCGCCAGACCGCCGACCTGGATCGTGGCGCGCTTGAGGTCGGGATCCCGCCGATGATCAATCTGCTGTTCACGCCGGTTGTGAAACGCTTTCGGGAGCTACACCCTGGCATTCATCTGACCCTGCGCGAGGGCACGGGCCAAGCCGTTGAAGCGCTGGTCGCGAACGGCGAACTGGAAGTGGGCGCGACGATCCTGCCCATCGCGCCCGACGGTGGACTGGCCGCCCAGCGCTTCGGCAGTTACCCAATATGGGTGATCGGCCCACCCGACGCGCCCTGGGCGGGCAAAACATCCCTGCCCCTGAGCGCCTTGCGAGACGCTCGGCTGCTGATTCCCACCGACGACTTCGCCGTCACCCGGCGCCTGCGTCAGGCCTTCGCCGATGCAGGTTTTCAGCCCGGCATCGCCGCGCAAAGCGCGCATTGGGATTTTCTGGTGGCGATGGCATCTGCCGGGCTGGGCGTCGCGTTGCTGCCTGAACCACTGATGCAGCGCATGAAGACGCGGGGCCTGAGCACGGCGAAGCTTGCCAAGTCGGGCATGCAATGGGAGGTGGGCCACATCTGGCTGCAATCCGGATATCTGTCCTTTGCCGCGCGAGCCTGGCTGGACGTATGCGACGCCGTACTGGGAAAGCCCAAAAAACCGGCCTCCCGGGGCACGCCAGCCCGCCCGAGTTGATTCCAAACGTTGACCTCGTAAACGTGGATTGCCGGCTGGCCGGCCCGCCAGCGCCCCTGAGGGACCGGCATCCGATCCGGCCCTGTTTCCCTGCCCCCTGGGGAGGGGCGAAAGGCCCTCGACGTCTCTACCCATAAATTAGGGACGCGCTACGTGTTTTTGTTGCAACGGACCGGTCCGCGGCTTGTTATGCTGCCGCCTCGACGCGAGTGTCTCGCACAAGAATATGACCCAAATCCGCATCCCCCTGTTCTTCAGTATTCGGCGCCTTCATGCGCCCCAGATCGCCGCGCTTGTCGCGGCGTTGTTGTTGGCGCTCTGTCTGATGCCAGCCTTCGCGGCGCCGCCGCCGAATCCGGCGGAAACCGAGACGCAGCTGGCGGCGGCGCGCAAGCAGATCGACGACATTCGCAAGCGCGTCGCCGACGAGACCGACGACGCCACGCTCGTCAAACAGCGCGGCGACGCGCTGGACATCCAGTCAAAAGCCGATGCGGCCACCGAAGCGCTGGCGCCCCAGTTGACCAGCCTGACCGCAAGATTGAGCGAATTGGGCACGCCCCCCGAAGGCGCCAAGGAAGCCCCCGACGTGGCGGCCCAGCGCGCGCAGCTGGAGAAAAGTAGCCGCGCGCTGGATGCGCAGATCAAGCTGGCCCGTTTGCTGTCCGTCGACGCCGGACAGACCGCGGAGCAGATTTCGGCGCAACGCCGCACGCAATTCCAGGCACGCATGGGCGAGCGGCGCGACTCGTTCCTGTCCAAACAATTCTGGGTGGAATTCCACGAGGAATTTCCGCGTGACCTCGAGCGCCTGGAAGCGTTGCGCGACGACCTGTCCACCGCCATCCGGCAAACGCCCACCTGGGGATGGCTGTTGCTGGCCGTCGCGGCAGCGCTGACGATCGCGCTGCGCATCTGGATTGGCCGGCTTTTTCTGCGCTTGACCGCGACACGCGTGCCCCCGGGCCGGCTGCGGCGCTCGTTCCTGGCGGTGGCCCAGCTGACCCTGTCGGTCGCGACGCCAGGCGTGATCGCGCTATTGATCCACGCCGGCCTGGACTGGAATTCGCAGCTGTCCGACAACACGGGCGCCCTGCTGGCGACACTGGTTGCGACCGTCTGCTTCGGCGGCTACGTGTCTGGCCTGGGCAATGCGCTGCTATCGACGCATCGCCCGTCCTGGCGCCTGCCCCCCATCAGCGACGCGGTGGCGACGCGCCTGAATTGGCTGCCCAACCTGCTGGGCACGCTGGTCGTGATGATCTGGCTGGCCGAACGCCTGCCGGTGCTGCTGAACGCCAGCCTGACGACAACGATCACGCTGACCGGCATCGTCGCCGCGATCATCATGATCATGATGGCCATCGTGCTGGGTATCTGCCGCAGGTTGCGCCGCCAGAGCATCCTGGAAAACGACGCGCCCGCTCCGTTCTGGACGTCGCTTGTGCTGGGCACGGTGTGGGCGGTGCTGATTCTGGGCCTGGGCAGCTTGCTGGCGGGATATGTGGCCTTTGGCGCCTTCCTGACCAAGCAAGTGCTGTGGACGCTGATCGTGCTGGCTTCCGCCTATCTGGTGTCGACGCTGATCGAAGACGGGTTCAGCACGCTGCTGGGCACGTCGCACCGCGAAGGCGACAACGAGGGACCCAGCCTGCGTGACCAGGCGGCCGTGCTGCTGTCGGGCATCGGCCGAGTGGCCGTCGGGTTGCTGGCGGTGATTCTGCTGCTGGCGCCTTTCGGCGAAGGGCCGGCCGATCTGGTGCAACGCTTTGACCAGCTGCGCAAGGGCCTGGCGATCGGCGAGGCGCAGATCCGCCCCGGCGCGGTGCTCCAGGCGCTGATCGTGCTGGGCCTGTCGCTGCTGAGCGTGAAGATGCTCAAGCGCTGGCTGTCGAACCGCTACCTGCCGACCACGGAACTGGATCCGGGCATGCAGTTGTCGGCCGCGACCTTGTTCGGGTACGCAGGGTTTGTGCTGGCCGTCGCCTTATCGTTATCGGCAGCCGGCATCGGCCTGGAACGCGTGGCGTGGATTGCCAGCGCGTTGTCGGTGGGTATCGGCTTTGGCTTGCAAGCGGTGGTGCAGAATTTCGTGTCGGGCCTCATCCTGCTTGCCGAGCGCCCGGTCAAAGTGGGTGACTGGGTGTCGCTGGGCGGCGTTGAAGGCGACATCCTGCGCATCAATGTCCGCGCGACCGAAATCCAGATGGGCGACCGGTCGACCGTGATCGTGCCCAACTCGGAATTCGTGACCAAGACCGTGCGCAACGTCACCCGGTCGAATCCCTTGGGACTGGTGCAGATCAAGCTGCCCCTGCCGTTGTCGACGGACGCCGAGCAGGTGCGCGAATTGATCTTGCAGGCCTTCGCGGACCACGAGGACGTGCTGGAGACACCCGCGCCCAACGTGTTCCTGGACGGCATCGAAGGCGGCCATCTGGTCTTCAACGCCAGGGGCTACGTTTCCTCGCCACGCGCGGCTTACGGCGTGCGCAGCGCGATGTTGTTCACGGTGCTCAAGCGCTTGAATGACGCGGGCCTGGAGGTATCTTCGCCGCCCACGATGCTGCTGGCCTCGGCGCCTTTGCCGGAGGCGGCGCCCGGTGCCGTTGCGCCACCCGCCTCCACCTGAACGCTCTGCCGCGCTGGCGCTTCCTGGCGTCAGCCGGGTGAATATAGATCGGCGAACTGCTGTCGCTCGAGCCTGGGATTGCGCAAAGGCGGCGCCGCCAGCGCGGTAGTTTGAACGGCTTGCATCGGATACGCCTGCACGGCGGGCGCGGCAGGCTTGGCCTGGCTTTGCACAGGCCTGGGCGGCACCACGGCGGTGGTCGTGGTCGGCGAAGTCTGCGCGACCGCCGTCGTATCGAAACGATGATCGGCCGTGGTCAGCGCGGGATTGGTGCAGAGCCCCTGCGCCACCAACGCGGCCTTGGTGCGGTCGTCGGTCTGGCACAGAATGTCGATAGCCGCGGTCTCCAACCGGCGCGAGCGGTCCGCGTCCTTGGTGGAAGCGGCAGCCTGCATCGTGCGTTCGAAGTTGCGCCGCAGGCTGCATTTCTGGTCTTCGATCGGTATGGCAACGTTCATGCCGAAGCCCACCACGGAGCCCCCGCCGCCTGCCGACACCATGCAGCTGTCCGACGAGAACGAACCATAGAAGCTCTGGCCACCCACAGGCGGAACCGTCTTCACGGTGCTGGAGCCGCTGTTGTTGGAATTCAGCGTGATGCCCTGGTTATTGCCGGCATTGGTCGACCCCGACGACGCGGATGTCGTGGAACTGGAGTTACTGGTCTGCGCTGCGGCTGTGCACGCCGCCAGCGACAGGGAGATTGCAAGCACGATGGTTTTCATGATGTCCCCTCGACCGGACGGCCGAAGCCGTCCGGATAATTGGGTCAGTGGTTGAAGCCGGAGATGTGGCCCACCCCGCCTACACCGCCGATCGACCCAAACGCGCCAATATTGCCGGCAACGAATGTCCCGGTCGCCGACGCGGCCGTGTCCGTCTTGCCGAACGACGCGCCGCCGTTGGCGATGCTGTCGCCCACCATGATGGGCGCATTGCCCGTCACGTTGCCGTAGGATTCGCTGGTGGCGTATTGACGCGTACTGGTGACCACTTGGGTGCCGTCCCGGCTGAATGTGCCGCCGACTTGTGCGACGCCGCCGGTTTCGCCGAACGAGGTCTGGCTGGAAGACCCGTAGCCATTGACCTGGGTTGCCACCACCGAACTGCCGGTGGAGACCGATGACGCCGTGCCATTGATCGTGCCGGCATGGCCGGTGATCGACACGGAAGGCATGCCTGGGCCGCTGGCATAGGCCGATGCGGCAAACAAGGTCATGGCTGCGACGATTGCGAGCTTTTTCATTTGAGCTCCTCCTGATCCGCGTCATGCGGATGCACAGGTGCCGGAGGCCGACCGGCGCGGACCGCTACGTCCCTCCCGCGTGCCCGCACGAAGACGAGTGGCGTGGGACTTTTGTATTGGTACGGAATGATTGCTCCGTCCTAGGCAAGTCGGTATCGGTTAAACGGGTGACCGCGTCTTTGTGGCCGAGGGCCACCCGTTAATCGGCGAGCAAAACAGACGAGAACGCGGGCGTCGCGCCATGCGTATGGACGATGAAAAGCGTGGCTGGCGGCAGCATCACGCAAGCGGGCTCAACTTTAAGGATGGGGCGGCGCGCCGCTGGCTCGGACAAGCTGCCTAGCGCGCTCGCCGGTAGGCAAGCCGCTGATGGCCTTTAGGCTGACGGTTGGCCGGGACCAGCGGGTGCAAATGAGAAGAACTGCACGACTTCCCGGCGGACCAGCCAGAGATCGCCAGCGACGAGCACCAGCAGGACGCCGCATTCCGCCAAGCCCAGATCGGACCGCACGTGATAGCCGACCAGCAGCGCGATGCCCAGCGCGCCGGCCAACCCGGCAGGCCAGGCGGGCGGGCGGCCCGACACGGGAAGACGCAAGCCACGACTCCAGCATAGCCAGGCCATCAATGGCAGGCACAGCACCGAGAGGGGGATATAGAGGGCGATCGCGGACAACACCACCGCCACGCTGAACGGTGTGTTGAGCGCCAGCGCCATGACGGCGATAACGGCAATACCCGCGTACCACAGCAGGCGAACGGCAATAAGGCGAGTCAATTTGACGGCTCGAAGATTCATCGGGACAGGCTGACATGGGAATTTTCAGCCATACTACTCCGGCCGGCCGGGCCTTACCCGGCCCAATTGTTCGGAGACACCGTCATGATCCAGGAGATTGCCAGCATTCATGTCCGCGAAGGGCAGGAAGCGCTGTTCGAGGCAGGCGTGGCACAGGCCAAACCGCTGTTTCTGCGTGCTCGCGGATGCCACGGCATGGCGCTACACCGTAGCATTGAACAACCGCAGCGCTATACGCTGGTGGTCGACTGGGAAACGGTTGAGAACCACATGGTCGATTTTCGCGAATCGCCTGATTTCCAGGAATGGCGCCGACTTGTCGCCGGCTTCTTCGTCGAGCCGCCCCAGGTCCACCACGAACAGAAAGTGATCTGACCGTCAGGCCGCGGCCAGCCTCGAGCTGGCCGCCAACGCCACGGCCACCGTCGTGCGCACGTCGGCCAATGCGCGGTGGGTGGGATCGGACGCCCCCACATGGCGCGCCAGTATCTCGAGCTTATGAGACGGCAGTTCGGGCCAGGCACGCCGGGCCAGCGCCAGCGTGCAATGCGTAGGGTTGGCGAACGGCAGCCCTGTCAGGTCGGCCGCGGCGCCCAGAAAGCGCCGATCGAACGAGGCATTGTGGAAGAACACGGGCAAGTCTTCCACGAATTCGAGGAAGGACGAAAAGGCCTGCACCACTGGCACGCCGTGGCGGTCGACTTCCGCCTGCGTGATGCCGGTCAGCCGAGTGATGAAAGACGGCACGGGCGACCTTGTGCGCACCACCTGCGTGTACTCGCGCGCCAACGTGCCGGCCGCTTCGACGCGGACCGCCGCGAATTCCAGGATCTCGCACGTGGAGGTGGACAGCCCGGTGGTTTCCAAGTCGGCCACGATGAAAGGGCCGCGCAACGCCTGCAGCGCCGACTCCAGCGCGGCCGCGGCCTGCGTCCGATTGACCGCCGCACGCGACGCTCCGCCACTGGTCCGCGGCCGCCGATTGAAGAACGTCACCGCGCTACTCCGCCGCGCGCAACGGCGCGAAACGCGGCGAGCCGTCGGCCAACTGACCGAAGAACAACGTGGCAGGCCGTACCCACAAACCACGCTCGTGCGGCCAAAGGTGTTCGTACACCACCATGGACTCTTCGGTCTCGGAATGGCGGGCGGTACCCACGTACAGGTACAGGCCGCCCTTGTAGTGGCGGTGCGAGGCAAGGGCCAGGGCTTCGGATTCGGTCATGGACGGATGCTGCAAATAGAGCGGCCCGGGCGGAGGCGATCCGGCCCAGGCCAGGGATTCAGACAATACCGTCTTTATAGCGCACTCGCGCGGGCGCCGGCCCGCGGCGGTCAGTAACGCACGTATTCCAGCACCGGTTTAGGGGGCAACGGCGTATTTGCCGCAGGCCGTGCCCGCACGGCGGCGGCCACCGGCTTGACCACTCCGACCTGCCGGTCTTTCCGCGAGGCGTGCGCATCGGCCGCCTCTTGCGTGGCGCGCAGCGTCTGGGCGGCCTCCGCGGTCATCTGCGTAATGTCCTCGGTCACGTCACCCAACTTGGCCGATTGCGCCAGCGACACGTTCACGACTTCCGCCATGATCTCGGTGACGCGACGGGACGAGGCCACGATGTCTTCCATCGTGGCGCCCGCGGACTGCACCTGCCCCGCGCCGCTTTCGATTTGTTCGACGGACGTCGTGATCAATCCCTTGATCTCTTTGGCGGCGGCGGCACTGTTCTGCGCCAGGCTGCGGACCTCGGCCGCGACCACCGCGAAACCCTTGCCGTGCGTGCCGGCCCGGGCCGCTTCCACGGCCGCATTCAAGGCCAGAATATTCGTCTGGAAAGCGATGCCGTCCATCACGCCGATGATCTCGGAGATGCGCCGCGAACTATCGGTGATGGCGCCCATCGTCTGCACGACGCCCTTCACCGTCTTGCCGCCCTGCTCCGCCACCTTGCTGGCGTCCAGCGCCAAGGCGTTGGCCTGGCTGGCTCGCTCGGCGTTTTCCGTCAAGCCCTGCACCGCTACCCGCAATGTTTGCGCGGCGGTAAATCGCTTGGTGATGTCGGTGGCGTACTTCACGACTTTGAATGGCCGCCCTTCCGCATCGAAGATCGGGTTGTAGCTGGCTTCGATCCAGACCTGCCGCCCGCCCTTGCCGATACGCAGGTACTGACCCGTGTCGTGTTGGCCGCTGCGCAGCTTGCGCCAGAATTCCTGGTAGGCCGCCGTGCGCGCCTCTTCGGGCCGCACGAACATACTGTGGTGCCGGCCTTCAACTTCGGACGCGTGATACCCCACGGCATTCAGGAATAGATCGTTGGCGCGGATGATCGTGCCGTCAAGTTCGAACTCGATAATCGCCTGCACCTTGGAAATGGCCGCCAACTGGCCTTCCGTGTCGGCCTGGCGTTGCTGCTGGTCGGTAATGTCGGTGGCGTACTTGACCACCTTGACCGGCCGCCCACGCTTATCGAAGATGGGGTTATACGACGCTTGAAGCCAGACGTCCCGTCCGTCGCGACAGACGCGGCGATAACGGCCGGCATCGTAGGCGCCCTGGCCGAGTTTCTGCCAGAAAGCCAGATATTCAGCGGATTCGCGTTCATCGGGATCAATGAACATGCGGTGGTGTTGCCCCAGGACCTCGTCCAGCGAATATCCCATGGTATCCAGGAAATTCTGATTGGCCATCAGGACATGGCCTTCGAGATCGAATTCGATAACGGCCTGGGCGCGATGGATCGCCGAGATCTGGCCGTGTAAATCCGCCTTTTGCATGCCGCGTTCTCCGCGGAACAGGCGATTGAGGGTAATCCATTGCATGATGCGTCTCCTGCCAAGAGATGGGACGGTGTTCCTGAAAACGGTCGACAAGCGGAATCTCTACATCAGAACTGCTTGGCGCGTCCCAAACTCAGCTGTGCATGCCGCGCCGCATGCGCTTGCTGCCTGGTGGTCCGTCGCACAGCAGTAACGGCAGGCTGGCTAGAAACATAAGAACACAAGAGTGTATCTAGTCGAAATTATTTAATCCTAAAAATGAACGTTTCTCAACCTATTATCGGTGGCATTGCGAAAAAAAGTTCTGCAGCATAACTAACGCGGGGCTTTCGAATACACGGGACAACGGCGCTCAGGGTTAATACGAATTCCGTCGCCCCATTCTTATGTGGGTTAACCGCAGCACACCCTTTCAACGGAGTCACTGCCCCTAATTATTAATGGGGTGAATATAAATACGGACGGATCACCCGCCATGTTGGCGCGCACGCCGGGATCCAGGCCCGGCGTTAATTCCGTCACGCGGTAATCAGGCGGCGTCCAATTCGCGATATTGGCGAAAAATGCACTCGCCGAAAGGCAACCGCCTGCCACTATCGAAATAGGCCTGCAATGCCGGCAACGCCGCCACGCGCGCGTGCAGGGCCATCACGTTCGGATAATCAGACGCAACCGTGCCCATGCGTTTGGGAAAGGCGTAGAGCAGCCCATCGACCAAATGGAACAGTGACAGGTCAACGTAGGTCCAGCGCGTGCCGCCGGCCAGCCAGGTCTCGGGGCCGGCAAGCGCGCGTTCGAAGTACGCGAGAAATTTCGGTATGCGCTCTTCCCGGAAACCGCGTGCGCGGCGCGCGGCTTCTTCTTTCTGGTCTTCGTAGTAGTCGTTAGCGGAAATGGGGTGATGCGTATCGTGCGCCTCGGTCACCATATCGGCGATGGTCAACTGCAGTTGGTTCACCCATAGACGGCCTTCCAGCGATTCTGGCGCCAGCCCATGCTTTTCGCCCAGGAACAGCAGGATATTGGCCGTCTGGCCCAGCGTCATGCCGTCGGCCACCAGATAGGGCGGCGCGAATGGCGGATGCTTGCGTGGCGCCTGCATGTCATCGATCAGCGCATTTTCCGAGGCGCCAGGTTCGCGAACGCGTTCGCGATACGGAATGCCGCCCGCTTCCAGCGCCAGGCGCACGAACTCGCCACGCCCGGGAATGCCGTCCCAATACCAGAGGTCATAAGTCATGCCGTCTCCTTTGGTTAAGCGAAGGCTAGGCAGGAAATACGCTGACGCCGCCCTCTTGCCCGGTCGCCTGCGCGCCACGGGCCTGTTGATACTGGCGCGGGGATAATCCAAAGTGCGCCCTGAAATCGCGCGAGAAATGCGCACCGTCCGCAAAACCGCAGTCCAACGCAATCTGCGTGATGCTGCAAGGATTATTCAGCAACAACCAGCTTCCGTACTCCAACCGCAATTGCCGCTGAAACGCCATGGGCGACATGCCCGTGGCAACGCGGAACGCACGTTCCAGTTGCCGCCGGCCGACGCCGACGTAGCGCGCGATGGCGTCCAGCGGCGGCGGGTTGTCGATGCGCTGCTCGATGAAGTGCGCCGCCTGGCGCACGCGCAGATCCTGGATGCCGGACAGGTCGGTGCGGAAATGCGCCTGCGGCACGCGGCCGGGGCGCACGCCTTGCAGCATCATGTGCCGCATCGCCTGCTGCGCCTTGTCGCGCCCGCAATGACGGGCCACCAGATACAGGCCCAGGTCGATCGCCGCGGTGGATCCCGCGCACGAGATCAGATCGCCTTCGTCCACGAACAGGCGGTCCACCACCGCGCGGGTCTGCGGGAAGCGCTCGCGAAACGCATCCAGCACATTCCAGTGCACGCATACCGTGCGCGGCCCGATCACGTCGGCCTGCGCCAGGGCGAACGTGCCCGTGCAGATGCCCAGCAGCCGAACCCGCAGCGCCGCCGCCAACCGCAGCCAGTCGCGCAGCGGCTCCGGCATGCGGCCGTTGATGTAGTCGTTGCCCCCGCAGACGGCCACGTAGTCGAACTGCGCCGGGTCGTCGGGCAAGCTGTCGGCCACGTCGATGGTCAGGCCCGCGCTGGAGCAACGCGGCTTGCCGTCCCAGCTCATGACGCGCCATGCCGTATGGATCTGCCGGCTGCGCCCGCCATGGTCGCCCGCCAGGCGCAACACGTCGACCAGGCCGGCGAACGCAGCCAGCGTGAACTGGTCCATCAGCACGATGCCGATGGTGAGTGCGGGTTTCCCCTGGGGCAGGGCCTCTGCGGCGTCCTCATAGGAGGAAGGCCGCGAAGCCGGTGTGTCGACGATCGTCATGTCGCAATTATTCAAGTTTTTGTCCCACGCCTTCAAGCTGGTTTTCCCTGGGATCACCCAAGATGCAGGCATGGCGACGTCACGGCTCCGCGTTTGGAACGCCCGGTTCCACGGGCAGCCGAGACAAGCCGATAAATCGACAAGGGGAATCCGACATGGCAACACTTACCCGCAGCGCCCTGCGCGCCGCCTTGCTGGGCGCCGGCCTGATGCTGGCCACACAGGCGACGGCGCAGCAGCAGAAGATCACCGTCGCCTGGTATGGCGGCAATTGGGGCGACGCGTTCCGCGCCTGCGTCGCCGACCCCTACACCAAGGCCACGGGCGTGATGGTCGTGCCGGAAGTCGGTACGTCGACCACGACGCTGGCCAAGCTGCAACAGCAGAAAAACGCGCCCACGATCGACGTCGCCTGGATGGACGGCGGCATCAGCGAACTGGCCGCGCAGGCTGGCGTGCTGGACACGCTGGACCCCGCCGCCATCCCGAATCTGAAGAACGTCATCGACCAGGGCGTGTACCGCAACGGCGACGCCGCTTATGCCGTCAGCACCGGCTACTACTCGCTGGGCATCACCTACAACACGAAGGAAGTGCCGCAGGCGCCCACCAGCTGGAAAGACCTGTGGAAGCCCGAGTATGCCGGCGCGGTGGCCGTGCCATCGCCCGCGAACTCCTCCGGCGTGCCGTTCGTGTTCTTCCTGGCGCGTGTCTGGGCGATCGACCCGTCCAACCTGGCTCCGCTGTACGCCAAGCTGGCCACGCTGGACACCGCCTTGTTCTTCGACAGCTCGGGCGCCGCCAGCAACGCCTACCAAAGCGGCGAGGCCATCATCGGCGCGCACTTCAACGTGGGCGCGTGGGACTTGATCGACAAGGGTCTGCCGATCGGTTTCGCGGTGCCCAAGGAAGGAGCGTGGGCCACGGACGCCCGCCTGCACCTGGTCAAGGGCGCGCCCAATGCGGCCGCGGCCAAGAAGTTCGTCGACACCGCGCTCACGCCGGAGGCCGCTGTTTGCCTGGCCACACGCCTGTATCTGGGCCCGGCCGTCAAGGACGTACAGGTGCCCAAGGACGTGGCCCGAAAACTGCCGTGGGGTGCCGAGGGTTCGGTGAAGAACCTGAGCCTGTTCGACTGGAACCTCATCAACAGCCGCCGCGCCGAGGTAACGGATGCCTGGAACCGCCAGGTCGCTCGCAAGCGCTAGGCCAGGGTCGAACATGTCCACTTTGCTCACCATCGAAGGCGTGTCGATGCGGTTTGGCGCCTACCAGGCCCTGGACCGGATCGACCTGGACATCCAGCAGGGGGAATTCGTGGCCCTGCTGGGGCCCAGCGGCTGCGGCAAGACCACCTTGCTGCGCTCGATCGCTGGCTTCCTGAAGCCCGAATCGGGCCGCATCCTGATCGACGGCCAGGACATCAGCCGCCTGGCCGCGCACCATCGCCCACTGAACACGGTGTTCCAGAACTATGCGCTGTTCCCGCATATGACCGTGTCCGAGAATGTGGCGTATGGCCCGCGGCGGCAAGGCGCGTCGAAAACCGAGGCCGCCGAGCGCGCCCGCGCGGCGCTGGACATGGTCGGGCTGGCGGATTTTGGCCCGCGCTATCCGCGCGAAATGTCGGGCGGCCAGCAACAGCGCGTGGCGCTGGCGCGCGCCATCGTCAACCGGCCCAAGCTGCTGTTGCTGGACGAGCCGCTATCCGCGCTGGATCTGAAGCTGCGAAAGCGCATGCAGCTGGAACTCAAGCACCTGCAAGCCAAGCTGGGCATTGCCTTTATCTTCGTCACGCACGATCAGGAAGAGGCCATGACCATGGCCGACCGCGTCGTCGTCATGCACGCGGGACGCATCGAGCAGGTGGGCGCCGGCACGGACATCTATCGGCAACCCGCCACGCGCTTTGTCGCGGAGTTCATCGGCGATGCCAATTTCATATCGTTCACCGCACTGGATGGCGACACGCTGCAGCTGGACACGCAAGGACTTCGCGTGCCGTTCGGCAAGCCCGCGCCCGCGCGTGGCGTGGCGGTGCTGCGCCCGGAAGACCTTCGGCTTCGTGGCGAAGCGGCCACCGATACCTGGACCGGCGCGGTCACCGACGTCATCAACGTGGGCAGCCACAGCATGATCCACGTGGACCTGGGCGGGCAGATCATCGTGGCGCGCCACGGCGGCATCGCGCCCACCGGGCTGCGGCCCGGCGCGACGGTCCATCTGGCGTTCGAGCCGGAACACCTGCATCTGATCGGTGAGCAACCATGAACGGGCGCGCCTGGCTCTCGCCCGGCCTGTTGCTGGCCGCGCCCGTGCTTTTTTTCGCGGCCTTCTTCCTGGCGCCGCTGGCGGTGGTGGCGTTGGCCAGCATCACGGGCGGGCCGGAAGGCATGACGCTGACCTTGCAGCAGTATGTGCGCGTGCTGGCTGATCAGTATCACTGGGACGTGATCCTGGTGACCTTCCGGCTGGCGTTCTTCACCACGGTCGTTTGCGTGATCCTGGGTTACCCCCTGGCCTGGTATCTGGTGCGCGTGGTGCGCTGGCAGGCCTGGCGGCGCTTCTGCGTGATTCTGCTGGTGGTGCCCCTGTTCACCAGCAACATCGTGCGCGCTTTCGGCTGGATGGTGCTGCTGGGCCGCAACGGGCTGGTCAACCAGGCGCTGGTGGGTGCCGGCATGGCCGACCGTCCGGTGCGTTTCATCGGTACCGAGCTGGGCATCCTGATCGGCATGGTCTATGTGCTGCTGCCTTTCGTGGTGCTGGCCGTGGGCAACGCGCTGGCCCGGGTGGATCCGGGGTGCGAGCAGGCCTCCGCCGACCTGGGCGCCAGCCCTGCCTCGACGTTCTTCCATATCACCTGGCCGTTGACGTTGCCCGGCGTGGTGTCTGGCGCCATCATCGTCTTCACGCTCGCGGTCAGTGCCTATGTGACGCCCGCGCTGCTGTCAGGCGGCCGGATCTCGGTGCTGTCCATGCTGATCTTCCAGCAATACAGCTCGGTATTCGACTTTCATTACGGCGGCGCGCTAAGCATGGTGCTGCTGGTTTTCACCCTGATCCTGGTTGCGCTGGCAAACCGCGCCGCCGTCCTGCCCGGAGCCGCCCGATGATCGCCCGCACCCTGATCCGCTTGATCGCGCTGGCCGTGCTGGCGTACCTGGCCCTGCCGCTCGTGGTGATCCTGGGATCGTCGTTTACGGCCACGCCCTACCTGGCGTTTCCGCCGCAAGGCTGGACGCTGGAGTGGTACCGCACGCTGCTGGTCGAAGCCGGCTACGTGGCGGCATTCACGACCAGCACCGTACTGGCGCTGGCGGCGACTCTTGCCGCGGTGGTACTGACCGTGCCAGCCGCGCTGGCGATCGCGCGCTACGAATTCCCGGGCAAGGCCGCGCTGACGTCGGTGCTGATGTCGCCGCTGGTGTTGCCGCACATCGTGCTGGGCGCGGCGCTATTGCAGTACGGCGCGTACTTTGGGCTGACGCGCAGTTTCCTGTCGCTGTTGATCGGGCACATCGTCATCATCGCGCCGTTCGTGCTGCGGTCCACGCTGACGCTTCTGACGCCGGAACAACGCGCGCTGGAAGAGGCGTCGGCGGACCTGGGCGCCAATCCCTGGACCACGTTCTTCCTGGTGGTGCTGCCGCAGATCCGGCCGGGCATCGTGACCGGTTCCATCTTCGCGTTCATCTCGTCGTGGATCAACGTGGAGCTTTCCATTTTCAACACCACGGCGGACCTGAACACCATTCCCGTCAAGCTCTTCAACTATGTGCAGTACACGATCGATCCGACCATCGCAGCCGTATCGGGCGCCACGATTGTGGTTGCGGTGATCGCTATCGTCATCCTGGATTTGACCGTCGGATTGGACATGCTGTCCGAACGCGGCAAATAGTTTCCCCCATCCGCTTTTCCCCTTCATCCTACTTAGTCTGGAGCCACAGTCATGCGCAAGCAAGACGCGTTCGATGTCATCTATACCCATACCGAAGGCGAGCCCCTGTGCATCGTGCATAGCGGCATCCCCTACCCCGCCGGATCCAGCATCCTGGAAAAGCGGGCCTTCCTTGAACAGAACTACGACTGGCTGCGCCAGGCGCTGATGCGCGAGCCGCGCGGTCATAAAGACATGTTCGGCGTGTTCCTCACGCCGCCGTCCAGCCCGGAGTTCGATGCCGGCCTGATCTACATCGACGGCACCGAGTATTCGCACATGTGCGGCCACGGCACCATCGCCGTCAGCATGGCGATGGTAGCCAACGGCCTGGTGGCCCGCGGCAAGGACGGCATCACCAAGATCCGCTTCGAGACCACGGCCGGGCTGGTCGTGTCGGAAGTCGCGTCCGAAGGCGAAAACGTGTTGTGGACGCGCTTCGAGAACGTGCCGGCCTACGTGGCGGCGCAGGATATTCCGGTGGAACTGCCGGGCTACGGCAAGCTGTCCGCCGACATCGTCTGGGGCGGAAACTACTTCGGCATCGTGGACCTGTCGGGCTGCGATCTGCGAATTTCGCCGGACAACGGCACCGAGCTGTCGCGCATGGGTCTGATCGTGCGCGACCAGCTGAACGCGCGCCACCGCATCCAACATCCGACCGAAGCGCACATCAACAACCTGAACTTCATCACGTTCTGGCACCCGCCCACGATCGAAGGCGCGTTCTACAAGAACGTGCACGTGTTCAGTGCCGGCCAGCTGGACCGTTCGCCCGGCGGCACCGGCACCAGCGCCATGATGGCCATGTTCGAGGCGCGCGGGAAGCTGGGCATGAACCAGCCGATCAAGTCGGAAGGCTTGCTGGGCAGCGGAACCTTCGAAGGCTGCCTGCTGGGCGAAGTGGACCTGAACGGCACGCGCGCCGTCCGCCCCACCGTCAAAGGCACCGCCAGCATCCTGGGTACCGCGCGCTGGGTGATCGACCGTAACGACCCGGTCGGCGCCGGCTTCCTGATCCGCTGAACCTGCCGGGCCGTGGGAGGGGCGGCGCGCGGAACATTCCGTGCGAACGCGCCGGTCTGCAACGCCCCCCCATCCCATGGCTCGTTCAGCCCGCGTCTGCGGCGTCTTCCAGGATCATTTCGGCACCGCGCTCGGCCACCATCATGACGGCCGCCTGCGTGTTGCCGGAAACCATCTTCGGCATCACCGACGCATCCACCACGCGCAACCCCGTCAGGCCATTCACGCGCAAACGCGCGTCGGTCACCGCGGCCGGGTCCGACCCCATGCGGCACGTGCCGATGGGGTGGTAGATCGTCTGCCCGTTGTGCCGCGCGAAGTCCAGCCATTGTTCGTCGCTTTCCACATCGGGGCCGGGACTGACCTCGGCATCGATGAACGGCCGCATGGCGGGTTGCCCCACGATGCGCCGCGCCGCTTTCATGCCGCCCACAAGGCTGTCGCGGTCGATCTGCGCCGACAGGAAGTTGGGGCGGATGGACGGGCAGGCCAGTGGGTCCGCCGATTTAATGTGGATGCTGCCCTGCGATTCGGGCCGCAACTGCGCCACGCCGATCGTCATGCCCGGATGGCGGTCCAGGATGCGTTCGGCCGCGTTGGCGTAACTGGCGTGCACGAAGAAGAACTGCACATCGGGCGTGGGCAAGCCCGGTGCGCTCTTGACGAAGCCGTGGACAAGACCCGTTCCCAGGGTCAGGATGCCTTTGTGGCGCGTGTAGTAGCGCGCCACCTGTTGCGCCAGCCGCCAACCGCGCGACATCTCGTTCAAGGTCACGGTGTTCTTCACCCGCCAATTCATGCGCGTAGCGAAGTGGTCGATATAGTTTTCGCCCACTTGCGGCTGCGCGTGCACCAGCGGAATGCCAAAGGACTGTAGCCGCGCCGAATCGCCCACGCCCGATAGTTCCAGCAGCTGCGGCGATTGCACCGCGCCCAGGCACACCAGGGTTTCCCGCCGCGCCCGCACCGTGTGCTCCTGACCATTCTGGCGGTACGCCACGCCCACGCAGCGCTTGCCCTCGAACAGCAGCCGCGTGACATGGGCGCCGCATTCCACCTTCAGGTTCTTGCGCCCCGCCGCCGGCCTCATGTACCCGTCCACCACGCTCCAGCGCCGGCCGCGATGCTGCAGCACTTGGTAATAGCCCACGCCTTCCTGGTTGCCGCTGTTGTAATCGGCGTTCAGCGGCTGTCCATCCTCTTGTGCGGCGCGCAGGAAGGCGTCGGACACGGGGAAGCGTTCGGCGACCTCTTCCAGATGCATCGGCCCGTTCTTGCCGCGCGCGTCGCCGCCTGGCTCGTAGTGTTCGATTTTCCGGAAAATCCGCTCGGCCTGGGCATGCCCCCAGCCGGTGGCGCCCGCCGCTTCCCAGCCGTCGTAATCCTGTGGCTGGCCGCGCACGTAGATCATGCCGTTGATCAAGGTGGACCCGCCCACGCCCTTGCCGCGCGGCACGGCGATGGTGCGGCCGTGGACGTTGTCTTCGGGCTCGGTTGCAAAGCGCCAGTTGTAGTCCGGGTTGACCAGCAGCTTGGAGAAGCCCGCCGGAATCGAGATCCACATGCTGCGCGCCTCGAAGCCCGCCTCCAGCATCAAGACACGATGCTTGCCATCGGCGCTTAGCCGGTTGGCCAGGATGCAGCCGGCCGTGCCGCCGCCCGCAATGATGAAATCGTAGTCGCCCATCTTTTTATCCACCCCGTCCTGATATCCGCCGCATGCCTACTTCGCGGCGGTCACGCCCAGCATCTCGGCCATGAGCTCGATCTGGCAGGCCAGCATCGGCGCGCCGTAATGCACGTTGCACCCCTTGGCTTTTGCTGCCAGCAGCAGCGCCGTGTCCCGGGGTTGCATGATGACTTCGCATACCAGTTGGTCAGGTATCAGCCTGCTGGTATCCAGCGGCAGCGCATCGCCTTCCTTCATGCCCAACGACGTGCCGTTGACCACCAGATCATGGCCGGCGGGATCCGGCGTACCGATCGTGATCCGGGCCTCGGGATGCAACGACAGGATGCGCGCCTTCAGGTCTTCGGCCTTGGCCGGCGTGCGATTGGCGATGGTCAACCGGGACACGCCCGCCTGGACCAGCGCAAAGCCGATGGCGTTGGCGGCGCCGCCGGCGCCCGCCAGGTAGGCACTTTTCCCTTGCACCGGCACGCCTGCGGTCAGTAGCCCCCGGACGAAGCCTTCGCCATCCAGCATGTGCGCCACCAGGCGGCCGTCCGCGTCGCGGCGCACCACGTTGGCCGCGCCGATCTTTGTAGCGACGGGCGTGACCTCGTCCACCAACTCCAGGATCGCGGTCTTGTGCGGCATCGTGACGATGACGCCGCCCAGGTTTTCAAGGCGGCGCAGGCCGTCGACCACGGCGGCCAGATTGTCGGGCCGCGCATGGAAAGGCACGCACACGCCGTCGAAGCCGATCTTGGCGAACAGCTCGTTCATGCGCTGCGGCGTCTTCACATGATGGATCGGGTCGGCCAGGATGCCGAACAGGCGCGTGTTTCCGCTGATTTCCTTCATTCTTTTCTCCGAAATGTCAGGCGTTGCCTGAGGTATTGATCAATGCGCGGGCCACCTCACCGATGCCCGCGGCGTCCAGTTTGTAATGGGCGTAGAGCGTGGTGGGCGGCGCGATCAGGCTGTACTCGTCATAAATGCCGTGGCGCCGCAGGCGCGTGCCCGCGCCGGCATCCGCCAGCACTTCCGCGACCGCTGAACCCAGCCCGCCCAGCACGTTGTGTTCTTCCACCGTCATCATCAGGCGCGACTGCGCGGCCGCCGCCAGCACGGCGTCGCGGTCCAGCGGTTTGATGGTGGGCATGTCGATCACGCCTACCGACAGGCCGTCCTGGCGCAATTGCTCCGCCGCGGCCAGCGCCGCGTGCAGCGTGATCCCGCAAGCGATGATGTTCAGATCGCTGCCCCGCGAATGCACGAGGGCGCGCCCGAATTCGAACGGCACGCCGTCCTCATAGACTTGCGGGTCGCGGCCGCGCCCGATGCGAAAATAGATCGGCTCGGGCCAGTCGACCGAGGCCTTGATGGCGGACGCCAGTTGCGGACCGTCCGCTGGCGAGACCACCGTCAGGCCGGCCAGCGCGCGCATGGTCGAGATATCTTCGGTGGCATGGTGCGACGTGCCGTAGAACCCCAGGCTGATGCCGGTGTGGTGGCCGATCAGCCGAACCGGCAGCTTGGTGTAGGCCACGTCCATGCGGATCTGCTCGCAACACAACAGGCCCAGGAACGACGCGAACGTCGCCACGAACGGCATCATGCCGGTGGTGGCCAGGCCGGCCGCCGCCGACACCATATTCTGTTCAGAGATGCCGAACTGGATGTAGCGGTCTGGGTAGGCCTCTGCAAAGCGGTTCAGGCCATTGGAATACTGCAGGTCGGCCGACCCCGCCACCACCGGGTGGCCGGCCTGCGCCAACTCGATCAGCGCGTCGGAAAGATAGGACAGCCCGGGGTTCACCGCATTCAGGGCGCGGTACTGCCAGGAGTCGGAGGAGAGAACTTGTGCCTGTGCCATTCAGATCTCGCGGGAGAGGATTTCGTCGATGGCGCTTTGCGCGTCTTGCGGCGCCAGATAGCCCAGGTGCCAGCCCGGCTCGGTTTCCATGTAGGAAACGCCTTTGCCCTTGATGGTCTTGGCGATCACGCAAGCCGGCTTGGCACGCGCGTCGTCGGCGCGCAGGCGCCGCAGCAGCGCCGTCAATGCATGCAGGTCGTGTCCGTCGACTTCATGGACGTCCCAACCGAACGCCTGCCACTTCGCGGCCAGCGACTCCACGCCCATCACGTCGTCCACCTTGCCGTCCAGCTGATAGCCGTTACGGTCAACGATGGCGATCAGGCGGGACAAGCGGTTGTGCGCAGCGAACAGCGCCGCTTCCCAGACCTGCCCTTCCTGCATCTCGCCGTCGCCCAGCATCACAAAGACGTTGAAGTCGCGCTGGCTCATGCGCCCGCCTACCGCCATGCCCACGCCGTTGGACAACGCGTGTCCGATGGACCCCGAACTGAAATCCACGCCCGGCACCTTGCTCATATCGGGGTGGTCGCCCAAAGGGCTGCCCAGCCGGGTGTAGCCATCCAGCAGCTCGCGGTCGATGAAGCCATGGTCGGCCAACACCGGAAACAAGCCGACGGCGGCATGGCCCTTGCCCATCAGGAAGCGGTCACGGTCCGGCCAATGCGGCTCACCCGGACGCAGCCGCATCACGTCGTAGTACAGCGAAGCGAATATCTCGGCGCACGAGAAGACCGAGCTGTAGTGCCCGACCTTGGCGATTTCGATGAGTCTGATTGTCTCCAGCCGGATGTGGCGGGCCTTTTCCCGCAGCATCCTGACTTCCCCCTCGGTGGGGGCCTCCTGGTGGTGGCGCATGGCGCGTCCTTTCTTCGTTAGGATATATGATATATAATATACCCATTGAGCTTGAATTGGCTATGGCGGGCTAGAATTCATTCCGGATTCACCCGTTCCCTCAATACAGCAAGCCCGAAACGTCATGCCCAGCCTCAAACCGGTAAAGAAAGAGAACCTCTCCGTCAGGGTCTATAACGAAATCCGCAATGCCCTGATCAACGGGCAGTACGAACCTGGCGAACGCCTGATCATTGGCGAACTGGCTCAAGAAATGGGCGTATCCATCACGCCTGTACGCGAGGCCATCTTCCGGCTGATCAGCGAACAGGGCCTGGAGATGCAGGCTGCCACGGCGGTCTACGTGCCCTACGTGAATTCGGAGAAACTGCGCGAGATCCAGCAGATCCGTTTCCACCTGGAAGGCATGGGCGCAGCCGAAGCCGCGCAGCACATCACGCGCAAGCAGCTGGACAACCTGATCGCCCTGCAGCGCGACTTCATTTCCTGCACGGCAACGGACCCCAAGCGCGCCAGCTATCTGAACCGCAAATTCCACTTCGCGATCCTGGAAGCCAGCAACAAGCCCATCCTGCGCAGCACGGTGGAATCGTTCTGGGTCATCACGGGCCCCATCCTGAAGGTGTTCCACATCAAGACGGCCGGCCTGGACTATTCCGAAAACGAGCACCGCCACGAAGCCGTGCTGGAAGCGCTGGAAGCGCGCGACTCCGAAGCCGCCCGCAGCGCCATTCAGGCCGACCTGGTCTGGGGCGGCAAGATCATGATCGACTGGTTGGTCGAACGCGAAAAAGAGCTCGACTACCGCCCTCCCGTGCCACGCAAATAGGAAGACTTCATGCTGAAGATTTTTGGGGCTCCCAGCCGCTACATACAAGGAGCAGGCGCGCTGGACGCCTTGGGCCAGTACGCTGCCTTGTTCGGCCGCCGCGCCGCCCTGGTCATCGACCGCTACGTCCATGGCGTACTGGGCCCCCGAATCGAAGCCTTGTGCGCCGAACACGGCGTGGCGCTTGCGCCGCTGATCGTCGACGGCGACCTGACACCTGACCTCATCGCGCAACTGCGCGCGCAGGCCTCGCAGGCCGGCATCGACATGGTGATCGCGGTGGGCGGCGGCAAGTCGCTGGATGCGGGCAAGGCGGTGGCGAAGTCGGCCCACTGCCACCTGGTCACGGTGCCCACCGTGGCGTCCAACGACGCACCGACCAGCAAGAACTACGTGCTGTACGACGCGCATCACAACCTCCTGGCGGTCGAGCACATGCTGTTCAACCCCACGGTCGTGCTGGTGGACACCGCCATCATTGCAACGGCGCCCGCGCACTTCTTCCGCGCGGGCCTGGGCGACGCCATCTCGAAGAAGTTCGAAGCCGAACAATGCCAACGCAACGGCGGCAAGAACATGTACGACGGCGCCCCGCTGCTGTCCGCGCAGCTGATCGCCGACGGCTGCCTGCGCACGCTGCTGGCCGACGGCGTGGACGCCGTGGCAGCCGCCGGCACCGGTGAACCCACGCCGGCGTTCGAACGCGTGGTGGAAGCGATGATCCTCATGAGCGGTCTCGGTTTTGAAAGCGGCGGCCTGTCCATCGCCCACGCCCTGACGCGCGGACTGCCCAAGATCGGCGGCGTGGCGACCGCCTTGCATGGATTGCAGGTCGCGGTCGGCCTGTTGGTGCAGCTGGACCTTGAACAACGCAGCGATGGCATGCTGGCAGACCTGACCCAGTGGTACGCCCAGGTGGGCCTGCCCACCACGCTGCGCGAGTTAGGCGCCGCCGACACTCCCAGCGACGCCGACCTGACACTGGCCGCCGAACTGACGCTGAAGGCCCGCCACGCCGCCAATTTCGATCGCCCCCTGGACGTCGCCATGCTTGCCGACGCGCTGCGCCGCCACGCTTGAACCTGGCCGGCGCCGTCGCGCCGGCCAGCGGCCTTTGATCAGAACTTCACGTTCTCGCGGCCTTTCAGGCCGAGTTTGGCCCGCGTCTCTTCTGGCGTGGCCACTTCCAGGTTCAGCGCTTCCAGGATGGACCGGATGCGTTCGACCTGGACGCGGTTGGATTCCGCCAATTGGCCCGGCCCGATCCACAGCGAATCTTCCAGCCCGACGCGCACGTTCGACCCCATCGCCGCGCCGATGGTGGCCAGCGGCATCTGATTGCGGCCCGCGCCCAGGATCGACCATTCGTAGTCGTTGCCAAACAGCCGGTCGGCGGTGCGCTTCATGTGCATCAGGTCTTCCGGATGCGGACCGATGCCGCCCAGGATGCCGAACACCGACTGGATGAACGGCGGCGACTTCACCAGGCCGCGGTCCACGAAATGCGCCAGGTTGTACAGGTGGCTGATGTCGTAGCACTCGAACTCGAAACGCGTGCCGTTGGCGTTGCCCAGCGTCAGGATGGATTCGATGTCTTGATAGGTATTGCGGAAGATCAGCGAGCGGCTGTTCTCAAGGTGCTCGCGCTCCCAATCGTGCTTGAAGTCCTGGAAGCGGTCCAACATCGGGAACAGGCCGAAATTCATGGACCCCATGTTCAACGAGGCCAGCTCGGGCTGGAAGGTCGTGGCCGGGCGCATGCGCTCTTCCACCGTCATGTGCGGACTGCCGCCGGTGGTGATGTTGATGATGGCGTCGGTCTCGTTCTTGATCCGCTCCAGGAACGGCTTGAACAGCGCCGGGTCTTGCGACGGCTTGCCGGTCTGCGGATCACGAGCGTGCAGGTGCAGCACCGCAGCGCCCGCCTTGGCCGCGCCGATGGCGGCTTCCGCGATCTCTTCCGCCGTGACCGGCAGGTGCGGCGACATGCTGGGCGTGTGGATGGCGCCCGTCACGGCGCAGGTAATGACGACTTTCTGTTTGGGCTTAGCCATGGTTGTCTCCGTTCTCTTGTTTGTGGCGCATCAGGCGCATCAGTTTTTCATCGCGCCAGAAGCGGCGCTTGGCAAGGTCTTCCTGCGGCAGCAGGCTGCGGCGTTCGTGCGCCAGCGCATCCACCAGCGCGCCGTCCCAGGCGACACATTCGCCCTGATCGGCGCCGATGGATTGGTACAGGCCGCCGTAGCGCGCGCAATAGTCGGCAATGCCGCCGGGCGCGTTCAGGTCGATCGTTTCGAACGGCCCCATGAACGACCAGCGCAATCCCAGGCCGTCCTTCACGGTCGCATCGATGTCTTCCACACTGGCAATGCCCTCCTTGGCCAGCCGGAAAGCTTCGTGCAGCAAGGCGCCCTGCAGGCGATTAAGAATGAAGCCTTCGATTTCGCGGCGCACCAGCACCGGCTTCTGGCCAATCGCCGTCATGGCGGCGTTCGCGGCCTCCAGCGCCTGGGCGCTGGTCCAGGGCGCGGGACATAGCTCCACGACGGGGATCAGGTAGGGCGGGTTGACCGGGTGCGCGACCAGGCAGCGATGGCGGCCAGCCAGATGCTCGGTGAACTGGCTGGCGGGGATGCTGGACGTCGAACTGCCGATGACCGCATCGGGGTCGGCTGCCGCGTCCAGTTCCGAGAACAACGCACGCTTGATCTCGACCTTTTCCGGCGAATTCTCCTGGATGTAGCACGCCCCCTTGACCGCATCGGCCAGGCTGTCGGCCACCTGTACACGTTCGATGATGGCGTCTGCGCCCGTCAACAGACCCTGCGTTTCCAGTTCATGCAGCTGTTGCAGGATCAGCGCTCGCGCCTCGGCCAGCATGGCCGCGTTGACGTCATACAGGCGCACATTCCAGCCCTTGCGCGCGAATACGATGGCCCATCCCTGGCCGATCAGCCCCGTTCCGATGATGGCGGCGCAACGCGCCTCGCGGCCGGCGCCCATCAGTAGAGCTTCTGCGTGAAGCCGTCCACCACGATGGCCTGCCCGGTGACACTGCGGGCAGCTTCGCTGGCGTTGAACAGCACCATGTTGGCGATATCGCGCGCCGTGACCATGCGGCCCAGCACGGCCTGGTTCTCGTACTGCGCCGCGATCTCGTCCACCGGGCGGCCAAGCGTGTCGGCCTTGGCCGCGATGACGGCACGGATGCGGGGGCCTTCGACGGCGCCGGGCAGGATGGCGTTGACCCGGATTCCATGCGGCCCCAATTCAATCGCCAACGACTTCGTGAACCCGATCACCGCCCACTTGGATGCGGAGTACACCGACCGACCCGCAAAGCCCAGGTGGCCGGCGGCGGACGAGAGGTTGATCATTACGCCGGCCTTGGACGCTTTCAACATGCCGATGGCCTGGCGCGCGCACAGGAACTGGCCCGTGATGTTCACGGCCAGCGTGCGGTCCCAATCGGCTTTGGACAGGGTTTCGACATAGCCCGTGGGCCCGGCCACGCCCGCGTTATTGATCAGGATGTCCAGCCCGCCCAGCTTTTGCTTGACCGCGTTGAAGAGCGCGCCCACGCTGTCCTCGTCCGACACGTCCGCCACGGCGGTATGCACGCCCGGCAATTCGGCGGGTAACGCGGCCAGACGCGTTTCATTCACGTCGCACACGAAAACCGTGGCGCCGGCGTGGTGAAAGACCTTGGCCATCTCCAGGCCCAGACCGTCCGCGCCGGCGGTGATCAGGACCCGTTTTCCGGCGAAATCGACTTCCTCGAACATGCTTTTGTCTCCTGGATTTTTATGGAAAGGCGTGTTCCAGATGATATAGGATATATGATTTGGCGCGGCAATTTCTTGACTTTTGCTGGCGCCAACCATGCCAGGAAAGGTACCTTCGCCTGACGGAATATTGCGCTTGATTTCAGGCGCCATCGGCCGCTAAGGCTTTATTCATGCGGCTTTAGGGAATTCCCCGATTCGGCTTGCTGTGACCCCAACTAGAATCCAAGGCGGGGTTTTCGTACCTGCCCGGCCCATATATCATATATTTAAAAAAGACGGACACCACTAAAAACAGTCCGCATCCCATACCGACAAAGGAGCGTAGACCGTGTTCAAGTTCAATAAGATTATTTTGGCGCTGGGCGTGTGCGGCGTCTTGGCAAGCGGCACCGCAGCGGCCGACATGAAAGTGGGCGCCCTCTTCCCGTTCAGCGGCGCGCTTGCGCTGCTTGGGCAAGAGAGCTATCGCGGCCTGGAACTGGCCGTGAACGAGATCAACGCCGCCGGCGGGGTCAACGGAGAGAAGATCGAAATCGTGAAGGCGGACGCGGTGGATCCGACGCAAGCCGTGTCGGAAACCAAGCGTTTGATCTCGGCTAATGTGGTCGGTGTGTTCGGCAGCTACGCATCGGGCATTTCGTACGCGGCGTCGCCCGTGACGGAGCTGGCGGGCGTGCCTTATTTCGAGCTGGGCGCCACCGCCCACAAAATCACCACGCGCGGCTACAAGTACCTGTTCCGCAGCAACCCCAACACGGCGCTGTATGGCGTGTCGGTGGTCAACGCGCTGCATGACACTATCGCCCCCGGCATGGGGCTGAATCCCAAGGACATCAAGATCGGGATCATCCACGAAGACGGGCCTTATGGCACCGACGTGGCGGCTACCGAAAAGAAGCGTGCCCAGGAACTGGGCTACACGGTGGCCGAAGTGCTGCCCTACTCGGCCAAGACCGTGGACCTGTCGTCCCTGATCCTGCGCCTGAAGGGCGCCAAGGTCGACGTGGTGCTGCAAACGGCCTACCAGAACGACGCCATCCTGTTCTTCAGCCAGGCGCGCGCCGCGGGCTTCAAGCCCAAGGTCGTGATCGGCGCGGGCGGGGGCTATTCGCTGGCCGATACGGCCAAGGCGGTTGGCGCCGACATGAACGGCGTGTTCGACCTGGACTTCCCGCAGTCGTCCATCAACCCGGCCGGCGCGCCGGGCCTGGACAAGTTCCTCGAAGCCTACAAGTCCACCTACAAGAGCGATCCGCAATCCGGCCATAGCCTGACCAACTACGTGGGCGCCAAGGCGTTCTTCGAAGCCATCGGCAACGCCAAATCGACGGACAAGGACAAGATCCGCGCAGCGGTTCTGGCCTACAAGAAGCCGGCGGGCCAGACCGCCAACGGCTGGGCGTTCGAGTTCGGCGAAGACGGCCAGAACAATGCGTCCACGTTCTACGTGATGCAGTGGCAGGACGGCAAGCTTGTCACCATCGCACCGAGCAACCTCGCACTTGGCAAGCCTGTCTTCAAGAAGTAAGCGCGACGCCAGTGATCAGGCGCTTGGGGGCGCCTGACGTTTCCCGGGATTCGCGCACGCCGGCGCGGCCGTCTTCAACGCGGCCGTGCCGGCGCCGCATCCCGCTCTAAGAGGTTGCACCATGGATATTTTCATTCAACTGGTCATCAACGGCCTGTTGCTGGGCGGCGCATACACCATCATCAGCCTGGGGCTCACCCTGATTTTCGGGGTTGTGCGCGTCGTGAACTTCGCGCACGGCGAGTTCCTGATGATCGGCATGTACCTGGTTTATCTGATCGCCGCGCAATTCGGCGTCCACCCGTATGTGGGGCTGGTTCCCGTTGCGGTGATTCTTTTCGCGCTCGGTGCGCTGACGCAAAAAGGCATCATCCAGCCGCTGCTGAACGCCGACCAGCACATCCAGATTTTCGCCACGGTGGGCGTGTCCACCATCTTGCTGAACCTGGCGCTGGTGATCTTCGGCGCCAACGTGTATCGCGCGCCGGTGGAACTGGGCACGAACGCCATCGACGTGGGCAATTTCTCGATGGTGACGGGCCAGTTGATTACCTTCGTGATCGGCATCAGCCTGGCCGTGTTGCTGCACCTGTTCATGCATCGCACCTATCTGGGCCGCGCGCTGCGCGCCGTGGCGCAGCACCGCTATGCCGCCACGCTGATGGGCGTGAACGTGAACAACGTGTACGCCATCGCCTTCGGCCTGGGCACGGCATTCGTCGGTATCGCTGCCGGCCTGCTGGCGCCGCAGTATCCGGTGTTCCCGACGGTCGGCACGTACTTCGTGCTGACGGCATTCGTGATCGTGGTGCTGGGCGGCCTGGGCAGCCTGTACGGCGCCGTCGCCGGCTCCATGATCATCGGTATCGTCGATACGCTGGCCGGCTATTACATCGCCCCCGACCTGAAAGAGGTCGTGTATTTCGGGATCTTCCTCTTGATCCTTGTCCTGCGACCGAACGGCCTGTTCGGCGTCGGCACAGAGTGATCAGAGCCACAAGGAGCGAGACGTGTTTCCCGACTTTCGAAGCCCCAAAGCCTACGTCAGCCTGATTTTGCTGATTGTGATGTTCCTCGTGCCCGCCGTCATGGGTACGCCTTTCTGGACCAACCTTTTTGTCTTGCTGTTCGTCTTTGCCTCGCTGTCCGTGGCGTGGAATATCGTCGGCGGCTACGCCGGCCAACTATCGCTGGGCCATGCCGTGTTCTACGGCATCGGCGGCTACACCGCGACGCTGCTGACGCAGAACTTCGGCATTTCGCCCTGGATCGGCATGCTGGCGGGCGCGGTCATCTCGGCGGCGGTCGCCATCGTGATCAGCTATCCCACGCTGCGGCTGCGCGGGCCCTTCTTCGCGCTGGCCACCATCGCCATCCTGGAAGTGGTGCGGCTGCTGGTGATCCACGAGGAAAGCTGGACGGGCGGTTCCAGCGGCATCAGCCTGCCGTTGAATATCGGCTGGGCGTGGATCGTGTTCCGCGAAAAGATGAACTACGTGATCATCGCCTTCGGCCTGTTCCTGTTCGTCACGTGGGTGTCGTGGTACGTGCGCAAATCGCGCATCGGCCACTACCTGATCGCGATCCGCGAACGCGAGGACGCCGCGCTGGCCGTTGGCATCCACACCGTGCGGGTGAAGATCATCGCGGCGGTCGTGTCGGCCATGCTGACCAGCATCATCGGCACCTTCCACATCACCTACCTGACCTTCGTGGACCCCAGCTCGGCGTTTTCGCTGGAGCTGTCGATCCAGGTAGCCATGTTCGCGCTGATCGGCGGGCTGGGCACGGTGGCGGGCCCGATCGCGGGCACCTTCCTGGTGCTGCCCATCGCGGAACTGGCGCGCGGCTGGCTGTCCAGCGTGGGCAACGGCATGCACGGGCTGATCTACGGCCTGATCCTGGTCGCCGTGGTGCTGACCATTCCGCGTGGCCTGGCCGGCGCGTTCGGCCCCGCGATCGAACGCGGGCTGGCACGTTTGCCGTATCTGGGACAGCCCCGCAAGAAGCTCAAGCTGGCCGACGAACTGCGCTTGCACAACGCCACCCGTTCCGAGCAGCCGGTACTGAAGGCCGACAAGCTGTTCAAGAGCTTTGGCGGTCTACGCGCCACCAACGACGTATCGCTGACCCTGAACCAGAACGAGATCCTGGGGATGATCGGGCCTAACGGTGCGGGCAAGACGACCGTGTTCAATTTGCTGTCGGGCTTCCTGTCGCCGGACAAGGGCGGCATCTCGATGCTGGACGCGGAGGGCAACTGGGTCACCTGCAAGACGCCGGACGAGTATGCGCACATGGGGTTGGGGCGCACGTTCCAGATCGCCAAGCCGTTCACGGGCCTGACGGTACTTGAGAACATCATGCTGGGCGCGTTCATCCGCACCTCAAGCCGCGACGAAGCCGAGCAGATCGCCCTGAAGGTGGCCGAGCAGACGGATCTGGTCAAGTACCTGAACACCGAAGCGCGCAGTCTGACGGTGGGCGGCATGAAGCGGCTGGAAATCGCCCGCGCGTTGGCCATCAAGCCGCGCATCCTGCTGCTGGATGAAGTGATGGCGGGGCTGAACCCCACTGACATCGAGAAGTCCATCCAGATGATCCGGCGCATCCGCGACTCGGGCGTGTCGGTGCTGCTGATCGAACACATGATGCAGGCCACGATGGCGCTGTCAGACCGCATCATCGTGCTGAACGAAGGCGCCGTGCTGGTCAGCGGCGCGCCCAAGGACGTGGTCGAGAACCCGGCCGTCATCGAAGCCTATTTGGGCAAGGAGTATCAGGATGCTTAAGGTGACGAACCTGTCGTCGGGCTATGGCAAGAGCCAGGTGCTGAACGGCCTGAACTTCGAGGTCAACGCGGGCGAGATCGTCACCCTGATCGGCGCCAATGGCGCGGGCAAGACGACCACGCTGAAGACCCTGTGCGGCGTCATCCCCGCCATGCAGGGCAAGGTGGAATTCGAAGGCCACGACCTGACCAACCGCAATCCGTATGACATCGTGGACGCGGGCATCACCATGATTCCCGAAGGCCGCCAGCTGTTTCCGCACTTCACGGTGAAGGACAATCTGCTGATGGGCTCGTACAAGCGCGCCGCGCGCCCCATCGTGCAGCGCAAGCTGGACGAGGTGTTGCGCATTTTCCCGCGGGTAAAAGAGCGGCTGTCGCAATACGCGGGTTCGCTATCCGGTGGTGAACAGCAGATGGTGGCGATTGCACGCGGCATGATGGCGGATCCGAAGCTGCTGGTGTTCGACGAGCCGTCGCTGGGCCTGTCGCCGCTGCTGGTGCAGCAGATGTTCGACATCATCCGCGACGTGACCTCGCATGGCGTCACGGTGCTGTTGGTGGAACAGAATGTGTTTCGCACGCTGCGGCTGGCCGACCGGGGCTACGTACTGGAGAACGGCGCCATCGTGCGCACCGGCACCGGCGCCGAATTGCTTAGTGACCCCCATGTGAAAAAGGCCTATCTGGGCCATTGATGACACCAGGACCCCTCCTTATGACTCTACGCTGCACATTCATCGACCACGGCAAGGGCGGCGCGCCCGATTGCATGCACGTCGCCCAACGCGACATGGCCGCGCCCACCGGCCGGCAGGTCTTGATCGAGGTCGCTTATGCCGGCGTCAACCGCCCCGACGTGCTGCAGCGCTCTGGCTCGTATCCGCCGCCACCGGGCGCGTCGCCCTACCTGGGGCTGGAAGTGTCGGGCGCCATCATCGCCGTCGGCCCGGACGTCACGGCCTGGAAGGTCGGCGATGCCGTCTGCGCCCTGACGCCGGGCGGCGGCTATGCCCAATACTGCCTGGCCGACGAACGCCATTGCCTGCCCGTGCCCCGCGGCATGGACCTACTGTCCGCCGCCGCCATCCCGGAAAACTACTTCACGGTCTGGACCAACGTGTTCGACCGCGCCCGCCTGTCGGCCGGCGAGAAATTCCTGGTGCATGGCGGCTCCAGCGGCATCGGCCTGACCGCCATCCAACTGGCCCGCGCGTTCGGCGCCGAAGTCTGGACCACGGTGGGCAACCCGGCCAAGGCGGATGCCTGCCTGAAGGCCGGCGCGCACCATGCGGTGCAGTACCGCGACGCGGACTTTGAAGCCGAAGTGCGACAAGCCACCGGCGGCGCCGGCTTGGACGTGATCCTGGACATGGTGGGCGGCGCCTACATCAACAAGAACCTCCGCCTGCTTGCCGTGAATGGCCGGCTGGTGCAGATCGCCTTCCTGGAGGGCAGCAAGGCTGAAATCGACGCGCTGCCCATCATGATCAAGCGGCTGCAATTCACGGGATCGACGTTGCGCCCGCGCTCGGACGACGACAAGGGCGACATCGCGCGGTCCTTGGCCGAGAAGGTCGTGCCGCTGATGGAGCAAGGGCAATGCCTGCCCCTGATCCATGAAGTGTTCCCGCTGGCCCAGGCCGCGCAGGCCCACGCCTTGATGGAAAGCAGCAAGCACATCGGCAAGATCATGCTGAAGGTGCAGGCATGAGCGGCCGCTTCCAGGATCAGGTCGCCATCGTGACAGGCGCGGTGGGGGGCATCGGCTCCGCCATCGTCGAGGGTTTTCTGGCCGAAGGCGGCCGCGTCGGGCTGATCGATTTCAACTCGCAGGCGGGCCAGGCGTTCGAGAAAGAACTGCGCAAGCACGGCCACGAGGTGGCCTTCGTCCACGCCGATGTGGCGCATTACGATCAATGCCAGGCGGCCTATGACCGCATCACGTCCGAATTGGGCCCGGCGACCATCCTGGTGAACAACGTCGGCATTTCGCCCAAGACGGACGGACGCGCGCTGAAGGTCTGGGAGATGCCGCCCGGCGAATGGGATAGCGTGGTGTCGGTGAACCTGAATAGCGTGTTCTACATGACGCATCTGGCCACGCCGCACATGGTCAAGCAACGCCAGGGCCGCGTGATCAACATGTCATCGGTGGCGGGCAAGGCTTACTGCGATATCGTCGCGGCGCACTATGCGGCGACCAAGGCCGGCCTGATTGGCCTGACCCGCCACTGGGCGGCCGAGCTGGGGGAATTCGATGTGACGGTGAACGCGCTGGCGCCGGGGCGCATCAGCACGCCGTTGCTGAAAAGCGTGCCGAAAGCCATCAATGACGCCGTGGCGCAGGTGACCGCGCTGCGCCGCCTGGGAACCCCCGAGGAAGTGGCCGATGCCTGCCTGTTCTTCGCGTCCGACCAGGCCAGGTTCGTCACCGGCCAGGTCCTGGACGTGGCCGGTGGATGGTTGATGACTTGAACGGGCCTACACGCCCAGGCGGTATACCACCGTGTCCAGGCGGCTGACGCCGGCGCCCTGGAACTTGGGCTCCTTGTCGAGGATATCCCGGCGGTCGATGATCACCGCGGGCATGACGCCCGTGAAGATCGCCTGGACCTCTTCGTCCACCACCGAGAATGGCGGCCCCGCCATCTCGTCCTGCGGATAGTCCAGCGTGATCAGCAGGCCCCGGCAGGCGGGCGACAACTGCCCATAGACGTGGCTTGCATACTGGGCGCGCATGGGCTCGGGCAAGGCAACCAGCGCCGCCCGGTCGTACACGCCCACGCAGTGCGACAGCACTTGCGCATCCAGCTTGAAGATATCGCCGCAGATGATCTCGATGTTGCCCGACACGTAATGCTTGCCGTAGACGGATTCATGCGTGACGGGCCGAAGCTCGTTCTCTTCGAAGAACTGGTCGACCGCAAGTTGGGAGAGTTCGACTCCCAGCACGGAATGGCCCTGCGCCGCCAGCCAGACCATGTCCAGCGACTTTCCGGCGAGCGGGACCAGTACCCGTCCACCCTTCGGTACGGCCAGCGTGGGCCAGTACTTCTGCAAGAGCGGGGTAATCCGGGTTTGATGAAAGTGCGTGCGCCCTTCGCGCCAGCGTTCCAACCAGAATTCTGCGTCCATATCTTGTCTGCTCCTCCTGTATTGCGGTTGCAAGCTCATCGCTTCTACCGGGTCGGCCGGGACCCGGACGCCTTGGCGCACCCAGCGTAACGGGTATCGCCCCCGGCGCGCTTGATGCCGCGCAATCCGGTGCCGGGCATTGTAGTGCCCCGAAACGGGTGACGCCGACGGGCGCGCCCGGTATGCTCTGCTGCAGCATGCCCGTCCCTCAGGAACCGATGCCCGACGCCCAGCACCTCCAGGCCCTGCTCGCCCAGTGCGCGGATAAGCGAGAATCCGCGCTGGCGGAGATCTATCGCCTGGCGTCCCCGCATCTGTTTGCCCTTGCCCGACGTATGTTGAGAGACCAGGCTGCCGCGGAAGACGTGTTGCAAGAGTGCTTCGTATCGATCTGGCGGCAGGCCGGGCAGTACCAGGCCGCGCAAAGCCAGCCGATGACATGGATGACCCGCATCGTCAGGAACCGGTGCATCGACCGCCTGCGGCGTCCCGGCATCGAGGTTCCGGATCCGGACGATGCGCTGACGCTGGCGATGGCCGACGACAGCCCTGGTCCGCTTGCCCGCCTGGAAACCAGCCAGGAAGGCCGCCGGCTGGCGGATTGCATGGCCCAACTTGAAGGGCCGCAACGCGTCGCCATCGCCATGGCGTTTTTCGACGACCTGGCGCATCCCGATATCGCGACCCGTCTGGACACGCCGCTGGGAACGATAAAGAGCTGGATACGCCGTGGCATGCAACGGCTGAAAAGGTGTTTGGAATGAACTACCGCCACCCCGAACTGCAGGATCGCCTGGCCGCCGAGTACGTGCTGGGCGGCTTGCGCGCGGGAGCCCGGCGCCGGTTCATCCAATTGATGCGCGACGACGCCGGCCTGCGCCGGGCCGTGGCCGAATGGGAAGAGCGGTTGCTGCCCCTGGCCTTGGCCCTGCCTCCGGAACCGCCCCCCGCGCACGTCTGGCAGGCGATTTCGGCCCGCATCGCGCCAGCGGCCAGCCCTGCCGCGGCGGCCCCCCGCCCGTCGGCCTGGCGCGGCCTGTCCTGGTGGCGAACGCTATCCGCCGGGCTGGCGGCCGCGGTCATGGTGTTGGCGTTCTTGATGCTCAAACCGCCCACCGCGCCGCAAGACGTCCGCACACTTGCCGTCCTGTCTGCCGAACAAGCGCCGGGCGCGCTGGTGCTGAACCGGCTGCCGGACAAGCGCCTGTCGGCGCAGCCCATGCAAGACCTGGTGGCGCTGGCCGACGGCCGCGCGCTGGAACTGTGGGCGATCTCGCCCGGGCAGGCGCCGCGTTCGCTGGGCCTGGTGCTACCCGGCCAGACCACCGTACTGACGCCTCGCCTGCCGCCCCTGCCGGGCGATACGGTCGCCGTCACGCTGGAACCGGCGGGCGGCGCGCCCAACGGCGTCCCCACCGGGCCGATCGTGCTCAGCGGCAAGGTCATCTGATCCGGGTTTGTACCTAGAAAATAAGCGCATCCAATCGGCGGCCAGCCCCGTATCTCCTCATGACGGCCACACAAAAGGAGATCGTCATGAAATTGCTAGCCTCGATTGCCATCGCCTGCTCTGCCCTGACCCTGTCGCCCACGTATGCCGCCGATGTCATGGTCGGCGGACAGGCGATGATGCCCGCGAAGAACATTGTCGCGAACGCCGTGAATTCCGCGGACCACACCACACTGGTCGCGGCAGTGAAAGCTGCGGGCCTGGTCGATACGCTGCAAGGCAAGGGCCCGTTCACGGTCTTTGCCCCCACCAACGCTGCCTTCGGCAAACTGCCGGCCGGCACAGTCGATACCCTGGTCAAGCCTGAGAACAAGGCAACGCTGACCCAGATCCTGACCTATCACGTCGTGCCCGGAAAGCTGGACTTCGACGCGCTGGCGGCCAAGATCAAGAAGGGCGGCGGCTCGACGGAACTGGCCACCGCCAGCGGCGGCAAGCTGTGGGTGATGATGAACGGCAAGCACAACCTGACCCTGAAGGACGAAAAGGGCGGCGTGTCCACCATCAGCACCTACGATGTCTATCAGTCCAACGGCGTGATCCACGTCATCGATACCGTACTGATGCCGAAGTAACCGCACCGGCAAACCCGTAGCGCAAGCAGCCCGGCCATCCCGCCGGGCTTTTTCTTGCCGGCGGCCGCAGTTCCGGTATCGTAGGCACCCATCCCTTCTTACGAACCACCGCCCTCATGCTTGCGACCCTGCGCCGCCGTTTGACGTCTTTTTTGTTTGGTTCGCCGCTACTTGCGCTGGCTTGTTCCCTGACGCCGTCCGCCGCTTTGGCGCAAACCGCGTCCCAGCTGGACCATGCCTATCAAACCGAACTGCAGGCCGAGAACGAAGCCCTGCGCGGGCGCATCCAGCAGTTGCCGCCCGCCATGCAGGCATTGAACGCGCAGGTTTCCGCGGCTTTGCGTGCCGGCGACCGCGCGCAAGCGCTGCGCATCGGCGAAGAGATGGCGCGGCAGGATCCGCGCAATGCGGATGTATTGCTGTTCCTGGGCAAGCTGCAAAGCCAGCAAGGCAACCCTGCCGCCGCGCAAGCGCTGATCGACCGTTCCATCAAGCTGAATCCCGACAGCAAGTGGGCCTACATCAACAAGGCGGGCGTGCAAGCCGAACGTTCCGACTTGCCCAACGCGCTGGCCACCACGTACGAGCTGACCCGGCGCTATCCGGACTGGAGCATCGGCTACAACCTGCAGGCCTCATTGCTGGACGCCATGGGCCGTGAGGCCGAAGCGCTCCAGACCTATCAGAAAGCCGTCGCGGCCAAGCCCGCCAGCGCGCTGATCCTGACCAACATGGGCAACCTTCAACGCCGGCTGGGCCGCTTGAGCGACGCCCGCCGGTCCTACGAAGCGGCGCTGCGCCTGCAGCCCGGATACCCGCTGGCCGCGTCCGAACTGGACAGCATGCCAAAATGAGCCCGTCTTGCCTGGAGCCCTGATGACCCGCCGGACCCTGTTGCTTGCCATGGCCAGCCTGCCCCTTGCGCCGTTGCGCGCCATCGCGGCGCCGGGTCGCGACGCGATCATCCGGCAGGTTTATGAAACGCCCTCCGGCACCCTGGCCTTCACCGGCCAACACGCGGCGTTGATGCGCGTGTTGCGCGTGCTGTGGATGCCCGTGGAGTCCGGCGCGCCGACCATCGATTTCGAACAACCGCTTTTGGGCGGGCCCGACACGCTGGGCACCGCGCGCAAGATACTCAAGACCACGGACGATGGGCTGGCCATCCGCCGCCTGGCGGAAGTCTGCCGCTTGATCCCGCGCTACGTGGGTTCACTGGGCATGTTGCGGCCGGGGCGCTACGCCGTGCCGGCCGAAATGAAAGAGGCCTTCGACTTTCCGCAAAGCGGCGTGGATGCGCAAGGCGGGTTCACGCTGCGCAACGCGCACCTGACGTTGCTGCGCGCGGCTGCCTGGCGCGAGGTGGACGCGAAATCGCTGCAAGCCGTGCTACGCGAAGGCGAGCGTTTCTGGCCGATGCCATACATCGACGGCAAACGCCCGTATGGCGATGCCAGTTACTACCAGATCGACATGGCCCGCTTGCTGGGCGAGCCGTATCCGCTGGACAGCAAGGGCTATGCCGTGACCGACCCTGCCAAGGACGCCCGGTTGGAACGGCTGCACTATGAAACGTTGGCGGCGCTACAGGTATTCCTGAACCACTCGGCTGTGACCAAGGCGACGTCATAGCGGACGTCGGCTAGGCGCGATGAAAGAAGCTGCGGATATCGTCCGTGATCGGCACCATCGCCAGCAACGTCAGCAGCAGCGCCAACGGCCAGGTCGAGCCGAAGCCGAAATGAAAGAACGAATACGCGCCCGTCACGCCCCCCACGAAGAACAACGTGACCATCAGGCTCAGCACGGTCAGCTTGCCACGGTCGGCGCGCACGGGCGGCATGGCGTGAGCGTCGCTCTTGGCCACGTTCCAGTAAAAGAGCTTGCCCAGTTCGATGCCGATGTCGGTCACCATGCCCGTCACGTGCGTCGTGCGTATCTCGGAGCGTGACACCTTGGTGATCATGGCGTTTTGCAGGCCCATGATGTAGCACAACAGCATCACGGTGCCCGGCACATAGAACCAGCGCAGCGTCTCCAGATTGGCGCCCAGCAGCCCGAAGGCAAGCAGCAGGACGGCTTCAAGCAACAGCGGCAAGGCATATTCGCTGGACAAGCGCGAGCGCCGGCCGAAATTGATCAGGAAAGCGGAGCCTGCCGCGCCGGCCAGAAAAGAAAGCAATGCCGCCAGGCCCTGCAGCACGACGATCATGCCGCCCAGCGCCATGTGGTCGGCCATCATCGAGACGATGCCCGACATGTGCGAGGTGTATTGCTGAACGGCCAGGAAGCCGCCGGCGTTGACGGCGCCAGCGGTGAAGGTCAGGAAATAGGCAAGATGCCGGTTGGCTTGCGGGCTGCGGCTGACAGCCGTCAACCGCCGCAAATACGGTATGGCCACGCTTGCCCCTTCAAAACAAGAACATTGAACGTCACAGCGAGAACTCACGAAGATTGGCGACGCGTTCAGCCAAGCCCTCGGCCCCCAGATAATGGCCCAGTTTGCCCGCCCGCACACGGCGCAAGTCTTCTTCGTAGGTATTGGCCATGGAATCGCGCACGTCGGCGTACGCGGTCTGGACGCCTTCTCCGCAGGCCGCGGCGATCAGGCGGGCAGCCTCGGGCGATCCGCAAGCCACGCACCGCGCGACGCCCAGGGCATCGGGAAGGGCGCCCTGAGCCAGCAGACGCTGCACCAACTGGGGCGGAGGCTTGCGCTCGATGCGATGGAGCGCCGTGGGGCAGACCGGCGCGCCGGCCTCCAGCAACGCGTCGGCCGCCGCGTAGGCATGCTGGATCAGCGCGACCTCGACCGGCGTGGCGCTCCCGCGCAGGGGCCCGTCGAAAACCATGCCCAGCGCAGCCAATTGGCGTACCAGCGCGTCATCATCATGGGCTAGCGCATGCTGCAGGGCCAGGCCGGCTAAATACGCAGACTCAAGCAGCGTGCCGGCGGCCAGCGGGCCGCGCCAGTCCAGCCGCGCCCGCAGGTAGAACGCCGTCAGCTTATCCGCCAGCGCCTGCGGCATGCCGTGGTCGGATACCCGTTCGTCCAGATACTCCAGCACGCGCACGCCGGGGCTGTCTTCGTCATGTTCCGGGTCGGTCTCCAGGCACAGCGCGGCGAAAGCGGCGTGCAGATCCGGCGC
>Ga0307412_10000200_pt1 | contig 40978 bp, 35 predicted proteins | sample DK1Cmetagenome_3_FD_203823 | JGI IMG/M metagenome (GOLD analysis project Ga0307412, IMG submission 203823) | Maize rhizosphere microbial communities from greenhouse at UC Davis, California, United States - DK15-C-1 | ecosystem: Host-associated > Plants > Roots > Rhizosphere > Soil | place: USA...
AGGTCTGGTTCTCGGAAGTCAGCCCGCGTCCGCACGACACGGGCATGGTGACCATGATCACACAGGCCCAGAACGAATTCGAATTGCACGCCCGCGCGCTGCTGGGGCTGCCGGTGGACACGCGCCTGCGCCAGCCGGGCGCCAGCAGCGTCATCTATGGCGGGGTGGATGCCGCCGCCGTGTCGTTCCACAACGTGGCGGAAGCCCTGGCGGAAGCCGGCACGGATATCCGCCTGTTCGGCAAGCCCGAATCCTTCGTCAAGCGCCGCATGGGCGTGGGCCTGGCGGTCGCCGACGATGTTGCGACCGCCCGCGCCAAGGCCAAGCGCGTGTCTGCCGCCGTTTCGGTCAAGGCGGGCTGATACCGCCGGGCGACGCCCGACCTGTTGTCGTTCCCCCGGGGCGCCGCCCCGTCCGCAGCCACCCGCCTTTCGGCCGGTGGCTGTTTGCATTGGGTGTCCCCCCGACCGAAGCGAGGCTTGCGCCGTTGCCCCTACCGCCAGTGTGGTTTGCGCTTTCGCACAGTTTGTTCGATAATTTCAGGAATTACTGAAAGCGGTGTAACTGTATTTATCAGCCATGCCGTGATCCGACTCGTTGGCGCTGATAACTCATGGTTCTTACCCCTCAAAACGAACGCTTCGTGCTGCATTTCGGCGAAATGGGCAGCCGCTGGGGCGTCAACCGCACCGTGGGCCAGATCTACGCCTTGCTGTTCCTGCATCCCGACCCGCTGAATGCAGACGACATTGCGGAAACGCTGGGGTTCTCGCGCTCGAACGTCAGCCTGGGGCTGAAAGAGCTGCAGTCTTGGCGGCTGGTCAAGCTGATCCACCAAGTGGGCGACCGCCGCGACTACTTCGAGACGCCCAAAGACGTGTGGGAGATCTTCCGCATCCTGATGGAAGAAAAGCGCAAGCGCGAAATCAATCCCACGCTCACCTTGCTGCGCGACACCTTGCTGGAAACCCCTTCGGGGCCCAACGACGCCTACGCGCAGCAACGCATGACCGAAATGCTGGAGCTCATCGAACTGTCTTCCGGATGGTTCGATGAGGTTCAACGCCTGCCCCCGGAGACCGTGCAAAAGCTCATGCGACTGGGTTCGCAAGTGCAAAAAGTGCTGGGCTTCGCCGGCAAATTGCGGGGAAAGGGCTAAGTGGCTCATCCGCCCCGATTTTTCAGGAAACCTCTATGAAGTTGTTTGCAACGCCCGTAACATGGCGCGAGAGACGGCCTGGGAACCATGCCGGTTGCCGCGGCACCTCCACTGCTTGGGAGCGCCCCAATGATTGATCTCGACGTTGTAAATCTGTCGCGATTCCAGTTTGCCGCGACCGCGCTTTACCACTTCCTGTTCGTCCCTCTCACGCTTGGCCTGTCGTTCATCCTGGCCATCATGGAAAGCGTGTACGTCATGACCGGCCGCCCCATCTGGAAGCGGATGACCATGTTCTGGGGCACGCTTTTCGGCATCAATTTCGCGCTCGGCGTCGCCACCGGGGTGGTGATGGAGTTCCAGTTCGGTATGAACTGGTCTTACTACAGCCACTACGTGGGCGACATCTTCGGCGCCCCGCTTGCGCTGGAAGGGCTGATGGCCTTCTTCCTGGAAGCCACGTTCGTCGGCCTGTTCTTCTTCGGCTGGAACCGCATGTCCAAGGTAAGCCACCTGGTGGTGACCTGGCTGGTGGCGTTCGGCACGAACTTCTCGGCCCTGTGGATCCTGATCGCCAACGGCTGGATGCAGAACCCGGTGGGCGCGATTTTCAATCCCGACACCATGCGCATGGAGATGACCGACTTCGCGGCGGTGATCTTCAACCCGGTGGCGCAAGCCAAGTTCGTGCACACGGTCAGCGCGGGCTACGTGGCCGGCGCCATGTTCGTGATGTCGATCAGCGCCTGGTACCTGCTGAAGGGGCGTCATACCGACCTGGCCAAGCGTTCGATGGCGGTGGCCGCCAGCTTCGGCCTGGCGGGCGCGCTGTCCGTCGTGGTGCTGGGCGACGAAAGCGGCTACCTGACCACGGAACACCAGAAGATGAAGATCGCGGCGATGGAGTCGATGTGGCACACCGAGCCCGCGCCGGCATCCTTCAACCTGATCGCGATTCCCAACCAGGCTGAACGCAAGAACGACTTCGCCATCGAGATCCCGTACGTCATGGGCATCATCGGCACGCGTTCCCTGACCACGCCGCTGCTGGGCATCGATGACCTGATCCTGCGCGCTGAAAACCGCATCCGCGATGGCATGGTTGCCTACGACGCGTTGCAGAAAATCCGCGCCAATCCCAAGGACGTGGACGCGCGCCTGACGTTCGACAAGACCTGGCCCGACCTGGGCTACGCCTTGCTGGTCAAGCGGTATCAGGAAGACATGAGCAAGGTCACCGAAGCCGATATCAAGAAGGCCGCGGTGGACACCGTGCCCAATGTGGCGCCGCTGTTCTGGGCGTTCCGCATCATGGTGGCGGTGGGCATGTACCTGATTCTGTTCTTCGGCGTGGCGTTCTGGCTGGCCTCTCGCGGCCGCCTGGATAGCCGCCGCGGCCTGCTCAAGGTGGCGCTGTGGAGCCTGCCGCTGCCATGGGTCGCCATTGAAAGCGGCTGGTTCGTGGCTGAATACGGCCGCCAGCCCTGGGTGATCGAGGGTGTGCTGCCAACGTACTACGCCGCCTCGGGCCTGACGATCGCCGACCTGGCCATCAGCCTGGCTATCTTCCTGGTGCTGTACACGGTCCTGCTGATCATTGGCGTGAAGGTAATGTTGCACGCCATCAAGGCGGGTCCGAAATCCGATGGGCCGACGGCGGGCAACGCCGTCGCCGATCCTGTGCGCGCCGCCGTGCGCGCCTGAGGGGGAGAAGCAGATGGATACCCTTATTCCTTTTGACTATGGCACCTTGCGCGTGATCTGGTGGGTGCTGCTGGGCGCGTTGCTGATCGGCTTTGCCGTCATGGATGGCTTCGACCTGGGGGTGGCCGCCTTGCTGCCCGTGGTGGCCAAGACCGACGCCGAGCGCCGCGTGGTGATCAACGTGGTCGGCCCCGTGTGGGAAGGCAACCAGGTCTGGCTGATCACGGCAGGCGGCGCGATCTTCGCTGCCTGGCCGCTGCTGTATGCCGCGTCGTTCTCCGGGTTCTACCTGGCGATGATGTTGGCGTTGATTGCGCTGATCCTGCGTCCCGTGGGCTTCAAGTACCGCAGCAAGATGGAAGGCAGCCGCTGGCGCAACAGCTGGGACGGCGTGCTGTGTTTTTCGGGCGTGGTGGCCTCGCTGGTATTCGGCGTGGCGGTCGGCAACATCATTCTGGGCGTGCCGTTCACGTTCCAGGGTTCCGCGCTGCGAATGATGTACGAAGGCCATTTCTACCAGCTGTTCACGCCGTTCGCATTGTTGTGCGGCGTGTTGAGCGTGGTGATGCTGGCCATGCACGGCGCGGTGCTGCTGGCCTGGCGCACGGAAGACCCCATTTCGTCACGAGCCCGCAATTGGGGGCGTCTGCTGGCGTTGCTGACGGTGGCGCTGTTTGTCGCAGGCGGCTTCTGGGTCGCGGGCGGTCTCAACGGCCACATCATCACCAGCGCGGTCGACATGAAGGGGCCGTCGGATCCCATGCTCAAGTCCGTGAGCGTGCAGGCCGGCGCCTGGATGGCCAACTACGCGAAATGGCCGTTGATGTGGATCGCACCCGCGCTGGGCGTGGCGGGTGCGGTGCTGGTGCTGCTGCTCTTGAGCGTGCGCGCCCATGCCCTGTCGTTCCTGGCTTCCGCGCTGTCGATCGCAGGCGTCATCCTGACCGTGGGCTTTTCGCTGTTCCCGTTCCTGATGCCGTCGTCGACCAACCCGCAAGCCGGCCTGACCGTCTGGGACGCGTCGTCCAGCCATCTGACGCTGTGGATCATGGTGATCGCGGTGGTCATCTTCCTGCCTATCGTCACGCTCTACACCGCCTGGGTGTATCGCGTCATGCGCGGCAAGGTCACCCATGATTCCGTGGGCGACACGCCCAACTCTTACTGAAAAAGGAGCCTCCACCATGTGGTATTTCTCGTGGATACTCGGCTTGGGCCTGGCGTGTGCGTTCGCTATCCTCAATGCAATGTGGTTCGAGCTGCGCGAAGGGCATTCGCATGACCCGCGCGCCAGCCGTGGCGACGAGTGAGCGGCGGCGCTAGCACCCTCGAGCACGATCCCTCGGCCAGTCTGCAGAAACCGCCGCGCGAACAGTCGCGGTGGTTGATGGCGCTTGCCAAGGCGGCGAGGGTTCCGTTGATGCTGGCGGGGGCCGCGCCGCTGGTCAGCGGCGCCTTGCTGGTCGTGCAGGCGTGGCTGCTGGCCAGCGTGCTGGACGCAGCCATCGTCCGCCAGGCGCCGCGCCAGGAATTGCTGGGCGCCATCTTGGGCATCGCCGGGTTGATGCTGCTGCGCGCGTGCATCACCTGGGCCGGGGAGCGCGCCGGGGCGGACGCCGCTGAACGCATCAAGCGCCACGTGCGCCAGGCGCTGTTTGCCCGGTTGGTGGCGAAGGGGCCGTACTGGAGCCGCGGCAAGGCGTCGGGTGAATTGGCCAGCGCGGTCGTCGACCAGGTCGAGGCGTTGGACGGCTTCTTTGCCAAGTACCTGCCCGCGATGGCCGCCGCCGCGATGTTGCCGGTGGCGTTTTCGGTGCTGTTGTTGCCGGTGGACGTGATCGCGGGTCTGGTGTTGTTGATCACCGCGCCGCTGATCCCGCTGTTCATGGCGTTGGTGGGGTGGGGCGCGCAAGGCGCCAGCCGCCGTCACCTGCGCGCTTTCGCCCGCTTGTCCGGCTTTTTCGCCGACCGCCTGCGCGGGCTGTCCACGTTGAAACTCTATGGCCGGGCGCAAGCCGAGGCGGCCTCTGTCGTGGCCGCCAGCGATGCATTGCGCCAGCGCACGATGTCGGTGCTGCGCATCGCTTTCCTGTCGTCCGCGGTACTGGAGTTCTTCGCCGCGCTGGGCGTGGCGGGCGTGGCCGTATATATCGGCCTGACCTATCTTGGATTCCTGGACGTGCGGTGGTCGCCTCTGACCTTGCAGGCGGGCCTGTTCTGCCTGTTGATGGCGCCGGAGGTCTATGCGCCGTTGCGCCAGTTCGCCGCGCACTATCACGACCGCGCCACGGCGTTGGCGGCCGTGACGCAGATCGCCGTGCTGTTCGATGGCCTGCCGCAAGATGCCGAAGCTGGCCCGGCCGCGCCGGGGGCGGTCGCGCTGGCTGCGTCCGGTGCGGGCGCGCAGGTGGACGTGATTGGCTTGCGCGTGGCCGCGCCCGGACGCGGGCAGACGGTTCTGGATGGCGCCGGCTTGCATCTGGCGCCGGGCGAGCAGGTCGCGTTGATGGGGCCCAGTGGCATCGGCAAGTCCACGTTGATCGAAGCCCTTGCGCGCTTGCGGCCCTTTGACGGGGAGGTCCGCATCGACGGCATGGCGCTGGCCGACTGGGATGAAGCTGTCTTGCGCCAGCGCGTGGCGCTGATCGGGCAAAAGCCGCAGCTGCTGGCGGGGTCGATTGCCGACAACATCCGGCTGGGCCGTCCAGGCGCGTCCGATGCCGAATTGCGCGACGCGGCCCGTCGCGCCTGTGTGCTGGAATTTTCGGACGAGCTGCCGCAAGGCCTGGACACGCCGCTGGGCAGCCGCGGCCATGGCCTGTCAGGCGGGCAGGCGCAGCGGGTTGCGCTGGCGCGCCTGTTCCTGCGGGATCCCGGGCTGATCCTCCTGGACGAACCCACGGCGCATCTCGACGAGGCTACCCAGGCCCGGGTGCTGGATGAAATCCTGGAATTCTCCGTGGGCCGCACCTTGCTGCTGGCCACGCATGCGCCGGCGGTCGCGGCCCGGTTCGGCCGCGTGCTGCGGGTGGCGAGCGGAAAAGTGGAAGACGCATGAAGAATTTGCTGTTGCTGGCGCCGTTGTATGCACGCCGTAAAAGCGGGCTTTTGCTCGCATTGTTCTGTGCGCTGGCCACCGTCGCCGCAGGCGTCGGCCTGTTGGGGGTGTCCGGTTGGTTCCTGACGGGCGCGGCCCTGGCGGGGGCGGGCGGGGTGTTCAACCTGTTCGCGCCGTCGGCGCTGGTGCGCGGCCTGTCATTTCTGCGCATCGTGTCGCGCTATGCGGATCGCGTCGTGGGCCACTCGGCTACGTTGCGCCTGCTGGCCGATCTGCGCGCCACGGTGTTCGGGGCGCTGATCAGGCTGACGCCGCGTCAGTTGGCGAAGTACCGCAGCGGCGATCTGGTGGCGCGAATGACGGGCGACGTCGATGCGCTGGATACCGTGTTCCTGTTCGTGCTGGCGCCGTTGGCGACCGCCATCCTGGGGGGCGCCGTGCTGACCGCAGTGCTTGGCATGTGGGTGCCCGCCGCCGCGCTGACGTTCGCGCTGGCGTTGCTGGCCGCCTGTGTCCTGGTGCCGGGGTGGCTGCTGCGCGCGGCGCGCAAGCCGGGCGCCGCCGCCCAGGAAAGCGCGTCGGGATTGCGCGCGGCGACGTTGGACGCGGTGGACGGCCACGCGGATATGGTGGCGTTGCATGCGCAGGCGCCGACCACCGCGCATTTCGAACGGCTGTGCGAAGCCAGCGCGCGGGCCCGTCGCAGCCAGGCCCGGGTGGCGGCGCGCGGACAGTGGTTCCTGCAAGTCGCGGCGGGCCTGTCGGTGTTGGCGTTGCTGTGGTTCGGGTTGGGGACGCATGAGGCCGGGCAGATCGAAGGCCCCGTGCTGGTGGGCTTGTTGCTGGCCGTGATCGGTATTTTCGAAGTGGCGGGGCCGATCATGCGCGGCGCGTCCCGCATGGGGTCGGCGATGTCGGCCGCGGCGCGCATCCGGGAAGTGACGCAAGCGCAGCCGGACATGCAGGATGCGCCCGTCGTGCGCGCCTTGCCGTCCGCGGGCGCGCTGGAGCTGGACGGGGTCGTGTTCCGTTATCCGTCCCGGGGGCAGGGCGCGTGCCCGGCGGTGCTGGACGGCGTCAGCTTGCGGGTCGAGCCCGGCGAGCGGGTCGCCATCATGGGGGCAAGCGGGCAGGGCAAATCCACGCTGCTGCATCTGATCCTGCGCCTGGAAGATCCGCAGTCGGGACAGGTGCGCTTCGGCGGCTGCGATGCGCGCGATTGCACGCAGGCGGATTGGCACCGGCGCATTGCATTGCTGTCCCAGGACGCCCCGGTGTTCCTGGGCACCTTGCGCACGAATCTGCTGATCGGCGACCCCGATGCGGACGATGCGGCGCTATGGGGCGCGTTGGACGCGGCCAGGCTGGGCGATTTCGTGCGTGGCCTGCCCGACGGACTGGATACGTGGGCGGGCGAGACCGGTTCGCAGTTGTCGGTGGGTCAGGCGCGCCGCCTGTGCCTGGCGCGGGCGCTGCTGTCGCCAGCGGCGGTCATCGTGCTGGACGAACCCACCGCAGGTCTGGACGCCGCGGCGCAGACCGAGTTTTTCAACGACCTGGAACGCGCGGTGCGGGGACGCACGGTTGTGCTGGCTACGCACGCGGCCTTGCCCGCCGGCGCGGTCGACCGCTGCTACGAGTTGCGTCACGCCTGTTTACATGACTTGTCACGGGAGGCAATCCTGGCTTAAGCGCGGTGGCAAGGTTATAGTTCGCCTTGCTTCAATTCTTCAGGGCCGCCTTCCATGCAGACCGACAACGCCGAGTACATCCGGCGCACCATCCGCAGCGTTCCGGACTGGCCCCAACCGGGTGTCGTGTTCCGCGACATCACGCCGGTTCTGCAAGATCCGCGCGCGTTCCGGGTGCTGATCGATCTGTTCGTCTACCGTTATATGCGCCAGCGCCTTGACCTGGTGGCGGGCGTCGACGCGCGCGGCTTCATCGTGGGCAGCGTGCTGGCCTACGAACTGAACCTGGGTTTCGTGCCGGTGCGCAAGAAGGGTAAGTTGCCCTTTCGCACCGTGGCCGAGGAATACTCGCTTGAATACGGCAACGCCGCCGTCGAGATGCACACCGATTCCGTGCGCACCGGCCAGCGTGTGTTGCTGGTCGATGACCTGATCGCCACGGGCGGCACCATGCTGGCCGCCATCAAGTTGCTACAGCGCCTGGGCGCGAACGTGGTCGAAGCCGCCGCCATCATCGATCTGCCCGATCTGGGCGGTTCGGCCAAGGTGGCCGCCACCGGCACGCCGCTCTACACGGTCTGTCAGTACGGCGGCACCACGCCGTAATCGGCGGCGCGGCCAGGTGCCCGGTGTGCCGGGCCCTGGCCACGGCGTGCTCCGCCCGTCACCCGTCCTATGAATCGGACAGGCGGGGCTGGATGAAGTCCAGGAACGCCTTGGTCTTGGCGGGCAGCATGCGGGACGGCAGCAGTGCGAACAGCGGCAGGGGCGTCAGGCTCCAGTCGGGCAGCACGCGCACCAATCCCGCCTGCTTGATCGCGCGCTCCATCGCATCGAACACCAGCAGCGGCGTAATGCCCAGCCCCTGGCCGGCCAGGCGTCCCAGCATGCCCACATTGTTCGCCGACAGGCGGCCGGAAACCTGCACGCGCTCTACCTTGTCGCCCGAGTGGAGCATCCAGAAAGAGGATTCCTCGCGCATGGTCGGCCGCAGGCATTCATGGTGCGTCAGGTCTGCGGGCACGCGCGGCTCGCCGTGGCGCGCCAGGTAGTCCGGCGATGCGTACAACTGGTGGGCCATCAGCACGATCTTGCGCGAGATCAGGCTGGAATCGGGCTGCTGCCCGAAGCGCAGGATCAGGTCGAACGGATTGCTGATGGGGTCGATCGGGCGCATGCTCAAGTCGAAATCGCATTCGATGTCGGGATGCTGCTCTCGAAATTCACTGATGACGGCAGGCAGGAACAACTGGGCCAGGCTGGTGGGCAACGAAATGCGCAGGCGGCCCTTGGGCTGCACCGCCATGTCCAGCAACTGGTCGTGCGCGATGCGCGCTTCTTCCACGATGTGCCGGCAGCGTTCGAAGTAGATGGCGCCCGCTTCAGTCAGATCGATCTTGCGCGTGCTGCGGTTCAACAGGCGCATGCCCACGCTGCGTTCCAGTTCGCTGACCCGGCGAGAGAGCGTGGAGGTCGGAATATTCAAGGCTTCCGCAGCGTGGCTGAAGTTCTTGCGCTTGGCGACTTCGACGAAAAGCGCGATGTCGTTAAGCTGGATATCCATAAGGCCCTCTAGACTCAAAATTCCATTTCTGGCAGATTTGTATGATAAATGGAATTATTGTCCCGCCAGCAGAAATGTCTATTTCCCCACGCGGAACTTCCTGTTCCCGGCGGGTGGCCGCGGGTTCCGTGACCCAGCTTGCTTGTAGCTGAATGCCTGCAGGGCCTGTCGCGCCTGGCTTGGCAGAAAATCTGCGCAAGAATCGCGCGGGTGACGCCGGATACATCGTGCAATTGTCCCATCCGTGAAAATATGTTCACCAAAATAAGGGTTTTTACTAGGCGCCAATCGCCAGATACTTCGTCCCAGCAATCAAACAGTCACATCGCAGCTGCCAGCCTGGCAGAAGACGCTGTGCAAGGTTTAGGATGGAGTCATCACAATGAAAGCCCTAGCAACCGCACTTATGGTCACCGCAACCCTGGTTGGCATGTCCGCCGCTCACGCCGATGGCAAGACGCGTGAACAGGTTCAACAAGAACTGCAGGCCGCCAAGGCCGCAGGCCAGGTCACGTTCGGCGAACTGGATTACCCGCCCGCCGCCGCTGCTCAGACCAGCATGACGCGCGATCAGGTGCAGCAAGAACTGCAAAGCGCCAAGGCCGCCGGCCAGGTCACGACCGCCGAACTGGACTACCCGCCCCGCGCTGCCGTGTCGCAGTCCGGTGGCAAGACCCGCGAGCAGGTCCGCCAGGAATTGGCCGAAGCCAAGGCCCGTGGCGAATACACCTTCGGTGAATTGGACTACCCGCCCAAGGGCAAGTAAGGCCCGACGCCGGACGACGTCTGGCCCCGGATGGTCACGAGAAACCCCTTGAGACGCCGAGGGGTTTTTTATTGCCCGTTCGCGGCGCGGACGGCGAAACAGTGTGGCGTTTTTGCCGCAAAACTGTGCGCGTGCTTGAACAAGTGTTGTCGATGAATCCGGAGTGCCGACGGGATAAGACAGCACGAATTTTCGATTTGCGAGCAAAGATTCATATTTATTTTCAAGGCGTTAACGCAGGTTTCCAGACCTGGCGAGGTGTCAGCTGGTCGTCATTATCCCAACCATGGAAAGTAGTTCTTCGAAATCCGTGTTACTTCGGGTTGGCGCAAGCCGGACACTAGATTCCGTGCAGACGCCGCCTGCGTGTTCGCAGCGGCACGCAAAGGCCCCGTCGTTGGGACGGCGCGGTTGCGGATGCCTTTTATCTCGCCATTTTGGGGACTTATATGAAGAAGACGCTATTGGCCGTCGCGTTGCTGGCAGGTTTTGCCAGCGCCGCGCAAGCCGCAGACTCCGTGACGCTGTACGGCTTGATCGACGCCGGTATCGGCTACGAACAAGTGAAGTTCAATGGGGTGTCGCAAAGCCGCTTCGGCGGCGTGCAGGGCGTGAGCAGCGGTTCGCGCTTCGGCCTGCGCGGCACGGAAGACCTGGGCGACGGCTTGCGCGCCGTGTTCACGCTGGAAGGCGGTTTCGGCCCCATGAACGGCAAGTCGCTGCAGAGCGGCCGCCTGTTCGGCCGTCAGGCCACCGTGGGCCTGGACAGCGATTCCTGGGGCCGTCTGGAATTCGGCCGCCAGACGAACCTGGCGTCGAAGTACTTCGGTTCGATCGACCCGTTCTCGATCAGCTACAACACCGCGAACATGGGTACCACGTTCGGTAGCGCCAACACGATGCGCCTGGACAACCTGGTTCTGTACCAGACCCCGAGCATGGGCGGCTTCAAGGCAGGCGTGGGCTATTCGTTCAGCGCCGACGACAGCGTCAGCGACACGACCCAGACCGGCTTTGCCACGGGCGACAACAACCGCGTGCTGACCGCTGGCGTGCAATACGTCAACGGCCCGCTGAACGTGGCCCTGGCCTACGACCGTTTCGATCCGACGAACAAGCGCGTCGGCGGCAAGGACTCGGCCCGCATCCAGGAATACATCATCGGCGGTTCGTACGACTTTGAAGTGGTGAAGCTGGCTGCCGCTTTCGGCCAGACCCGCGATGGCTGGTTCATCGGCCAGAACATGGGCACCACGCCCGACGGCATGAACAACCTGGGCTCGTTCAAGTTGGCTGACGGCTTCCGCGCCAATTCCTACATGATCGGCGCCACCGTGCCGCTGGGCCGCCACGCCGTGTTCGGTTCGTGGCAGCGCGCCACCGCGGGCAACGACAAGCTGACGGGCGACGACGCCACGTTCAACGTGTACAGCCTGGGCTACACCTACGACTTCACCAAGCGCACCAACCTGTACGCGTACGCTTCCTACGGCGACAACTACGCGTTCCAGCATGATGCGCGCGACACCGCCGTTGCAATGGGTATTCGTCACCGGTTCTAAGCGGCAACGCACCCGGCCGGGCCTTGCTGAATGCGCGGCTTATCTCCGTAAGCCGCCGAGTGACAGCGACCCCCCCGCTTATTTGGGTCCGGCCGGGCGCGTTTGACGTACAGAAGGGAAGGGCCTCCGCAAGGAGGCCCTCTCGCATTGGAGCGGCAGGCCGCGCCCGGCGCTTACAGGAACAGCTTGTAGGCGGGGTTGTCGGTCTCGTTCCAATGCGGATAGCCGAGTTCGGCCACGAACGAGCGGAATTGTTTCTTGTCTGCCGCGGGCACCTGGATGCCGATCAGGATGCGGCCGTAGTCGGCGCCCTGGTTGCGGTAGTGGAAGAGGCTGATGTTCCAGTCCGGATTCATCGCATTCAAGAAACGCATCAGCGCGCCCGGGCGTTCCGGGAATTCAAAGCGGTACAGCAATTCATCGCGCGCCAGCGCGGAACGCCCACCGACCATGTGGCGCAGGTGGGTCTTGGCCATTTCGTCGTGCGTCAGGTCCAGCGTGTCGAACCCGTGGCGGCGGAAATTGGCGGCGATCTTGTCCGGCTCGGCGGCGGACGACACCTGTATGCCGACAAAGACGTGGGCGCGGTCGGCATCCGAGATGCGGTAGTTGAATTCCGTGACGCTGCGTTCGCCGACCAGTTCGCAGAAACGGCGGAAGCTGCCGCGTTGCTCGGGCATCGTCACGGCAAAGACGGCTTCGCGCATTTCGCCCACTTCGGCGCGTTCGGCCACGAAGCGCAGGCGGTCGAAGTTCATGTTCGCGCCGCAGGCGATGGCCACCAGTGTCTTGCCCTTCAGGTGGTGTTCGGCCGCGTACTGCTTGGCGCCGGCCACCGCCATGGCGCCCGCCGGTTCCAGCACGCTACGCGTGTCCTGGAAGACGTCCTTGATCGCGGCGCAGATGGAATCGGTGTCGACCACCACGAAGTCGTCGACGTATTTGCGGGTCAGCTTGAAGGTTTCGGCGCCCACCATCTTGACGGCCGTGCCATCGGAGAACAGGCCCACGTCGCTCAGTTGCACGCGACGGCCGGCGCGCACGCTGCGCAACATGGCGTCGGAGTCCTCGGTTTGCACGCCGATGATCTTGATCTCGGGCCGCAATTGCTTGATATAGGCGGCCACGCCGGAAATCAGGCCACCGCCGCCGATGGCGACGAAGATGGCGTCGATGGGGCCCGGGTGCTGGCGCAGGATCTCCATGCCCACCGTGCCCTGGCCGGCGATCACGTCGGGATCGTCAAACGGGTGGACGAAGGTCAGCTTCTCTTTCTTTTCCAGGATCTGCGCGTGTGCGAAGGCGTCGGTGAAGCTCTCGCCCGCCAGCACGACTTCGCCGCCCAGCCGGCGCACCGCGTCGATCTTTACCTGCGGGCTGGTCGTGGGCATGACGATGACGGCGCGGCACCCCAGCCGGCTGGCGGCCAGCGCCACGCCCTGGGCGTGGTTGCCGGCTGATGCCGCGATGACGCCGCGGTTGCGCAAGGCGGGCGCAAGATTGGCCATCTTGTTGTAGGCCCCGCGCAGCTTGAAGCTGAAAACGGCCTGGGTGTCCTCGCGTTTGAGCAGGACCGTGTTCGCGATCCGCGCGGATAGCTGGGGCGCCGGTTCCAGCGGCGATTCGACCGCGACGTCGTAAACCTTCGAGGTCAGAATGCGTTTCAGGTAATCAGTGGACATGGACTGCGGCAGGGACAAGAGTGAGGACGTGGGCAGGATTATTGCAGGGAAAGCCGGGTTGCCCGACAGGTTTATGCCCAGGATGACGCCGCGTGGACAGCGAAGGCGCGATCGATTCCTGATCGTTCCGCCCTTGGGCGCGGCTACACTCGCTCATCATGGAAGAAAGCCTCTTATCCGCTGTTCACTGGCTGTTGGGAATGCTGGCGCTGCCCTCGGTGGGCCTGTCGGCCATTTTCACGGTGTCGCTCGTGTCCGCCACCTTGCTGCCGCTGGGCTCCGAGCCGGCGGTGTTCGGCTACATCAAGTTGTCGCCGGACATGTTCTGGCCTGCCGTTCTGGTGGCCACCGCCGGCAATACCGTGGGCGGGGCGATCAGCTATTGGATGGGCCTGGGCGCTGAAAAGGCCGTCGAGCGCTGGAAGGAAAAGCACCCCCATCCGCACCCCGACGCGACCGAAAGCGGCCGCATGCGCGGGCGCTGGAACGAGCGGGCGCATGACTGGATCCACCGCATGGGGCCGCCGGCCTTGTTGCTATCCTGGCTGCCCGCGGTGGGTGACCCGCTGTGCGCGGTGGCAGGATGGTTGCGGCTGTCGTTCTGGCCGTGCGTGCTGTATATGGCCATCGGCAAATTCCTGCGATATCTGGTGATGACCGCCAGCTTGCTGTGGTTCTTTCCCGGGCAGGTTTGAGGCTGACTGAAAGCTTAAATGGGGACGCATTGATGTCGTTTCCCCACGCTTTTGGCCGGCTTCCTAGGGGTATTTGGGGTCAAGTCCGGCTGATGGCATAAAATAATTTTTTATGGGCCCCTCTTGCCGCCATGAACGCCCCACTCGCTAGCCACATCTTGAACGGGGCGATGCCGCCCGCAGCACCCGCGCGATTGCGCGAAATTCCCTACAATTACACGTCGTTTTCCGACCGCGAGATTGTCGGCCGGCTATTGGGCGAAGACGCCTGGAGCCTGCTGTCCGACCTGCGCGGCGAACGCCGTACCGGCCGCTCCGCGCGGATGCTGTACGAAGTGCTGGGCGACATCTGGGTCGTGCGCCGCAATCCGTATCTGCAGGACGACCTGCTGGACAACCCCAAGCGCCGCAAGCAGCTCATCGACGCCTTGCACCACCGCCTGGGAGAGATCGACCGCCGCCGCGAACCGGGCACGCCCACCGAGGAAGGCCACGATCCGCACCGTGATGAAAAGGTCGTTGGCCTGCTGGCCCGTGCCCGTTCCGCCATCGCCGCGTTCGAGGGCGAGTTCGACCAGACCACCATGATGCGCAAGCAGGCGCAGAAGGTGCTGGGCCGCATCACGGCGCGCGACAACATCAAGTTCGACGGCCTGTCGCGCGTGTCCCACGTGACGGACGCGACCGACTGGCGCGTGGAATACCCGTTCGTCGTGCTGACGCCGGATTCCGAAGACGAGATCGCCGCGCTGGTCACGGCCTGTATCGAGCTGGGCCTGACCATCGTCCCACGCGGGGGCGGCACCGGTTATACCGGCGGCGCCATCCCGCTGACGTGGAAGTCGGCCGTCATCAACACCGAGAAATTCGACAAGCTGGGCAAGGTCGAGTCCTGTATCTTGCCCGGGCTGACCGAGCCCGTGGCCGTCATCCATGCCGGCGCCGGCGTGGTGACCAAGCGGGTGTCCGAAGCGGCCGAAGCCGCTGGCTTCGTGTTCGCCGTGGACCCGACGTCGGCCGAAGCGTCGTGCGTGGGCGGCAACATCGCCATGAACGCGGGCGGCAAAAAGGCCGTGCTGTGGGGCACCGCGCTGGACAACCTGGCCTGGTGGCGCATGGTCGATCCGGACGGCAACTGGCTGGAAGTCACCCGCCTGGAACACAACATGGGCAAGATCCATGATGTGGAGCTGGCCCGTTTCGAACTCAAGTGGTTTGACGGCAAAGGCAAGCCCGGCGAACGCCTGCTCAAGACCGAAACGCTGGAAATCAAAGGCCGCGTGTTCCGCAAGGAAGGGCTGGGCAAGGACGTCACGGACAAGTTCCTGGCCGGCCTGCCGGGCATCCAGAAGGAAGGTTGCGACGGCCTGATCACGTCCGCGCGCTGGGTGCTGCACCGCATGCCGCGCCACACGCGCACGGTCTGCATGGAATTCTTCGGGCAGGCGCGCGACGCCATCCCGTCGATTGTCGAGGTCAAGGGCTACCTGGACGGCGAAGGCCGCGCGCGCGGCGCCATCCTGGCCGGGCTGGAACACCTGGACGAACGCTATCTGCGCGCGGTCGGCTACGCCACCAAGAGCAAGCGGGGCGTGCTGCCCAAGATGGTCCTGATCGGCGACATCGTCGGCGACGACGATGACGCCGTGGCCGCTGCCGCCAGCGAAGTCGTGCGCCTGGCCAACACGCGCCACGGCGAAGGCTTTGTGGCCGTCAGCCCCGAGGCGCGCAAGAAGTTCTGGCTGGACCGCTCGCGCACCGCCGCCATCGCGCGCCACACCAACGCCTTCAAGATCAACGAAGACGTGGTGATTCCGTTGCCCCGCATGGGCGAATACACGGATCACATCGAACGCATCAACATCGAACTGTCGACCAGCAACAAGTTGAAGCTGCTGGGCGCGCTGGACGCCTACCTGTGCACGCCGCTGCCGGTGGGCAAGGCCGACGACGCCGATATCGAAAGCACTCGCGCCGAAGTGCTGGCCGACCGCACGCGCCAGGCGCTTGAGCTGCTGGGCAGCGTGCGCCAGCGCTGGCAATGGCTGCTGGACAACCTGGACCTGCCGCTGGCGCAGGCGTTGCCGGACCTGCAAGCGCTGGGCCTGGGCGACGTCCATGCCACGCTGACGGACCGCTTGGCCGCGCAACCGACCGCCCGAGTGTTCGACGTGGTGCAGGACCGCACGATCCGCGTGTCCTGGAAGGTCGAAGTGCTGCCCGGCCTGCAGCGCGCGTTCTCCGGCGCTGCTTACAAGAAGATCGTCGACGAACTCGTCGCCATCCACGGCCGCGTGTTGAAAAGCCGGGTGTTCGTCGCGCTGCACATGCATGCCGGCGACGGCAACGTGCACACCAACATCCCGGTCAACTCGGACGATTACGAAATGCTGCGCGAGGCCCATCAGGCCGTTGACCGCATCATGCAGATCGCCCGCGACCTGGACGGCGTGATCTCCGGCGAGCACGGCATCGGCCTGACCAAGTACGAATTCCTGACCGAAGCCGAACTGGCGCCGTTCCAGGACTACAAGCGTCGCGTCGACCCCAACGGCCACTTCAACGCCGGCAAGCTGATGCCGGGCGCCGACCTGCGCCACGCCTGGACGCCCAGCTTCAACCTGATGGGCCACGAGTCGCTGATCATGCAGCAAAGCGACATCGGCGCCATCTCGGAATCCATCAAGGACTGCCTGCGTTGCGGCAAATGCAAGCCGGTGTGCGCCACCCACGTGCCGCGTGCCAACCTGCTGTATTCGCCCCGCAACAAGATCCTGGCCACGTCCTTGCTGGTTGAAGCCTTCTTGTACGAAGAGCAGACCCGGCGCGGTGTCAGCCTGAAGCACTGGGAAGAATTCGAAGACGTGGCCGATCACTGCACGGTCTGCCACAAGTGCTACAACCCCTGTCCGGTCGATATCGACTTCGGCGACGTGTCGATGAACATGCGCGCCGTGCTGCGCCGCATGGGCCGCAAGTCGTTCAACCCGGGCACGGCCAGCGCCATGTTCTTCCTGAACGCCAAGGATCCGGCCACGATCAACGCCACCCGCAAGGCGATGGTGGGCGTGGGCTACAAGGTGCAGCGCGCCGCGCATGACCTGTTCTCGGGTCTTGTGAAGAAGCAGACGGCCAAGCCGCCGGCCACCGTCGGCAAGCCGCCGCTGCGCGAGCAGATCGTGCACTTCGTGAACAAGAAAATGCCCGGCGGGCTGCCCAAGCAGGCAGCACGCAAGCTGCTGGACATCGAAGACGCGAACTACGTGCCGATCATCCGGGACCCCAAGGCCACGACCGCCGACACCGAGGCCGTGTTCTATTTCCCCGGCTGCGGTTCCGAACGCCTGTTCTCGCAAGTCGGCCTGGCCACGCAGGCCATGCTGTGGCATGCGGGCGTGCAGACCGTGCTGCCGCCGGGCTACCTGTGCTGCGGCTATCCCCAGCGCGGCAACGGCATGACGGACAAGGCCGAGCAGATCATCACCGACAACCGGGTGCTGTTCCACCGGGTCGCCAATACGCTGAACTACCTGGATATCAAGACGGTGGTGGTCAGCTGCGGCACCTGCTATGACCAGTTGTCGGGCTATGAATTCGACAAGATCTTCCCGGGCTGCCGTCTGATCGACATTCACGAGTACCTGCTTGAAAAGGGCATCAAGCTGGAAGGCGCCAAGGGCGTGCGGTACATGTACCACGACCCCTGCCACACGCCGATGAAGCTGCAGGAGCCGATGAAGACGGTGCGCGCCCTGGTGGGCGACGACGCCGTCAAGAGCGACCGCTGCTGCGGCGAGTCGGGCACCCTGGCGGTCAGCCGGCCGGACATCTCCACGCAAGTGCGCTTCCGCAAGCAAGAAGAACTGCTGAAGGGCGATGCCGCGCTGCGCAGCGACGGCTTCGCGGGCGACGTGAAAGTGCTGACGTCCTGCCCGTCCTGCTTGCAGGGCCTGTCGCGCTATGAAGGCGACGTCAAGATGGAAGCCGACTACATCGTTGTCGAAATGGCCCGCCACATCCTGGGCGAAGGCTGGATGGAAGACTACGTGAAACGCGCCAACGCGGGCGGCATCGAGCGCGTGCTGGTGTAAGCGGCACGAGCAAGCCGCCTTTGCGCAAAAAAAACGCGGCCAGCAATGGCCGCGTTTTTTACGCCTTGCCGGATCACTCCAGCTTGATGTTTGCCTTCTTGATGACGTCGGCCCAGGCGCCACGCTCCTGTTCGGCATACGCCTTGAAGTCCTGCGCGGACATCGGCATCGGGATCACGCCCATGTCCAGCATCTTTTGCGACACGGCGGGGTTCTTGAGCGTGGCGTCGAGATCGGCCGACAGTTTCTTGACCACGGCTTCCGGCACGCCGGCCGGACCGACCAGGCCTTGCCATGCATAGGCGGTGAAGTTGGCCACGCCTTGTTCGGCCATCGTGGGCGTGTCGGGCAGCACGGACACGCGCTCGGGGGTAGCGGCGGCCAGGACGCGCAACTTGCCGGCCTTCACGTTGGGCAGGCCCGAGGCCAGGTCGATGAACATCACGTCCACCTGTCCGCCCAGCAGGTCCTGGATGGCGGGGGCGGCGCCCTTGTAGGGCACGTGCAGCAGGTTGGCGCCCGTGCGCTGCTTGAAGAGCTCCAGCGCCAGGTGATGCGGCGAGCCCGCGCCGGCGGAGGCCGCCGTCAGCTTGCCCGGTTCCTTCTTGGCGGCGGCCAGCACGTCGTCGACCGTCTTGTACGGCGAATTGACGTTCACGGCCAGCAACAGCGGGAACTTGGCGATGCCGCCGATGTAGGTGAACTTGGCCGGGTCGTAGGACAGCTTCGCGTACAGCGACGAGTTGAACGCCAGCGTGCCGGAGTCGGCCGTGCCGATCAGGTAGCCGGTGGGCTCGGCTTGCGCGATGGCCGTGGCGCCGATGATGGTGGCGGCGCCGGGGCGGTTTTCAACGACGATGGTCTGGCCCAAGGGCTTTTCCAGCCCACTGGCGACCGTGCGGGCCACCACGTCCGTGCCGCCGCCGGCGGGGTAGGGCACGATCCAGCGGATCGGCTGCGTGGGCCAGGATTGGGCGGATGCCGTGGCGGCGGCCAGCGACAGGGCGGCCAGCGCCAATAGGCGCCGTGCGGGGTTCTGCATGGGGTGTCTCCTCGTGCGGGGTCTGTATTGAGCGCGACGCCAGTGGCAATCGAGTCTTGCGCCGTCAGTATGCGTCGCTATTTTTGCGACGCTATTATGCCTCGCGTTGCCACCGGAAAGGCGGGGTCATGCCCCCCGGTTTTCCCGCACTGCACCCCGCCGCAGGCTACTGCGGATCAGGGTAGGTGCGCGCCCCGAAGATCGCCGTGCCGATACGCACTTCGGTCGACCCTTCCTCGATCGCCAGTTCGAAATCGCCGCTCATGCCCATCGACAAGCGATCCAGCGAGATCCCGGCGATGTCTTCGGCGCGTAACTGGTCGCGCAGCTCGCGTAGCGCGCGAAAGCAGGCGCGGACTTCCTCGGGGTCAGGCGAATTCACGGCCAGCGTCATCAAGCCCTTTACCCGCAAGGTGGGGAATTCGGCGGCGATGCGCCGCAGGAAGGCGGCCACGTCTTCGGGGGCCATGCCGAACTTGCTGGGTTCCGCCGAGGTCTTCACCTGCACCAGGACGTCCAGCGTGCGGCCTTCGTTCAGCAGCCGGCGGTGCAGCGCTTCGGCCAGGTCGGGCCGGTCCAGGGACTGGACTTCGGTCGCGTCGCGGGCGGCGTCTTTGGATTTGTTGGTCTGCAGGTGCCCGATCAGCACCCATTGCAGGCCCTGGCCGCTCAACGCGGCGGCTTTCTGGCGAATTTCCTGCGTCTTGTTTTCGCCAAACCGGGTCAGGCCCAGCGCCATGGCTTCGCGGATCGCGTCCACGTCGAAGGTCTTGCTGACGGGCAGCAGGACGACGCTGTCGGGCGCGCGTCCGGCGCGCGCGCACGCGCGGGCGATGCGTTGCTGGATATGGGCGAGGCGCCCGGCCATGGTGTCTACGACGGTCATGCAGCTCTCTTGCAGGAACAGGATGTCCCATAGTGTAGGACTGCGCAGGATCGTTTCGCCACACTGGCCGCTTTCGCCGTTGACCCTGCGTAATCGGCAGGCTTAGAATTTATGGAGATTTGTTTATATTTCAATGTTCTATGCCACCTGTGCCGCCCGCCGGACGACACGGTTTCCCCCCTTTCCAGTCCCCCGCCATGTCCAGCGCTGCGCCAGAATACGCCTTTGCCACGCCTTTCCTGAATCCCCCCGCTTCCCCCATCCGATCGCTCATGCCCTACGCCATGCGGCCGGGCACGATCTCGCTGGCGGGCGGCTACCCCGCGCAAGAGCTTTTCGATGTGGAAGGCCTGTCCATCGCGTCGACCCAGGTGCTGGCCCGCCTGGGCGCCTGCCTGCAGTATTCCAATATCGACGGCCAGGCCACCCTGCGCCACGAATTGGCGCGCCTGTCCGCCGCGCGCGGCCTGCAATGCAACGCCGACACCGAACTGATGGTGACCGGCGGATCGCAGCAGGCGCTGGCGCTGCTGACCCGCGTGATGTTGCAACCCGGCGACCACGCCATCATCGAATCGCCCGCCTTTCCGAATTCCGTCCAGGCCCTGCGCTATACGGGCGCCACCGTGCATACCGTGCCCTCCGGGCCCGACGGGATCGATGTGGACGCGCTGGACGAGCTGGCCAGCCGGATCAAGCCGAAGATGGTCTGCGTGGTGGCGTCGTTCTCGAACCCGTGTGGCGCGACCCTTACGCGCCAGCGCCGCCTGCGGCTGCTTGAACTGGCGGTGAAGCACCGTTTCCTGATCGTCGAAGACGATCCCTACAGCGAATTGCGCTTTGCCGGCGAGGCGGTACCGCCCATCGCCGCCCTGGCCGAGGGCGAAGCCCGGCATTGGGCGGTGTATCTGGCCAGCATGTCCAAAACGATGGCGCCCGCGCTTCGCATCGGCTGGCTGGTGGCACCACCCGAGATCCGCCGCCGCTGCGTCGGCGCCAAGGCGGCCGACGACATGGCTTCGTCCGCCTGGATCCAGGAAGTCGTGGCGCAGTACCTTGCCAATGGCCGCTACGAAGAGCACGTGCCGCGCATTCGCGCCGCGTATGGTCGGCGTTGTGACGCGATGGCGGAATCGCTGGCCCGCGAACTCAACGGCCGCGTCCGCTTCAGCAAGCCCGAAGGCGGCATGTTCTTCTGGGCGCGCCTGACGGGCGACGTGGATGCCACGCGCCTGTTGCCTTACGCCATCGAGCACGAAGTGGTTTATGTACCCGGCAAGGCGTTCTACGCCAATGCGGATCAGGCCGACCTGTTCGCCATGCGCATGTCGTTCGCCACCATGAACGAAAGCCAGATCGCCCAGGGCATGGTCCGGCTGGGCCGCGCGCTGGATGCCTGCGAAGCCAACGAACCCGTGTCGATTTCGCTGGCGGCTTGATCCGGGCCAAGCCCGCCCGCGCCCGGCGTGGCTATGCTGAAGGCCGGTTCCGCCATGCCCGCATCGGGCGGCGGACGGGCATACCTAAATAAGCGCTTGTTATTTGGCGTGGGCGCTTCATGTCTATAAGCTTCTCGCCTCGGCGCGTTCCCGCGCCCGGCATAACAGGAATCCAGGTCATGAACATTGCAAAAGGATTGGCGGGCGCGGCGCTCTTGATGGCGGCGGCGCAAGGCGCGCAGGCGGCAACACTGGACGTCGTGCGTCAGCGCGGCGCAGTGGCTTGCGGTACGACCACGGGCTTCGCAGGTTTTTCGGCGCCGGACGCGCAAGGCAAATGGCAGGGGCTGGACGTGGATCTGTGCCGCGCCATCGCCGCGGCGGTTTTCGGCGACGCCGACAAGATCAAGGTGGTGCCGTTGAATTCGCAGCAGCGCTTCACCGCGCTGCAATCCGGCGAAGTCGACGTGCTGACGCGCAACACCACCGTGACGCAGCAGCGCGATACCGCGCTGGGCATCATCCACGCCGGCATCAACTTCTACGACGGCCAGGGCTTCCTGGTGCCCAAGTCGCTGGGCGTGAAGAGCGCCAAAGAGATCAACGGCGCCACCATCTGCCTGCAGACCGGCACGTCCAACGAGAACACGCTGGCCGACTGGGCGCGCGCCAACAACGTGACCTACAAGCCGGTGGTGATCGAGACCTTCAACGAAGTGGTGAACGCGTTCGCCGCGGGCCGCTGCGACGTCTTTTCCACGGATGCCTCGGGCCTGGCCTCGATCCGTATCTCGAAGCTGCAAAATCCCGACGACTACATCGTGCTGCCCGAGATCATCTCGAAAGAGCCGCTGGGCCCCTTCGTGCGCCAGGGCGATGATGCCTGGCTCAACATCGTGCGCTGGTCGTTGTCGGCAATGATCGAAGCCGAGGAATACGGCGTGACGTCCAAGAACGTGGACGAACAGGCCAAGAGCACCAACCCCAACATCAAGCGCATCCTGGGCGTCACGCCCGGCGGCGGCGCCAATCTGGGGCTGAACGAAAAATGGGCCTACAACATCGTCAAGCAGGTGGGGAACTACGGCGAAAGTTTCGAGCGCAACGTCGGCCAGGGTAGCCCGTTGAAGATCAAGCGCGGCCTGAATGCGCAGTGGACGCAAGGCGGCTTGATGTACGCGTTGCCGATCCGCTGACCGGCTACCTCGTCATCCCCGCCGATACAGCTGCGCGATTTTCACAAAGGCGCTGCGCAATTCGCGCGTGCCTCCCTGGAGGATCACCGGCCGTCCCCGGTGGGTGAACACCACCAGCCGTTTCGAGAACAGCATGGGCACGAAGCGCGCGTAGCGCACGTCTTCCCAGGCGACTTCGCGGCGGGTGAACCAGGTCTGGCGCAGGCCGCGTTCATCGATGGTGGTGATCGACGTCTGCATGTGCCAGGACACGAACAGCAGGCCCACGAAGCACAGCACCACCACCACCGCCAGCACGGTATCGAACGGCTGCGCGGGCGCGCGGATGGCGGTCGTCACCACCTGCACGCCCAGCACCGCCAGGATCACCCATGCCAGGATGCGCACCCAGTCGGGCCATGCCTGGCCCGACAGTGGCAGCGGGCCGATGTCGCGCAGCAACGCTGCGCGATCTTCCATGGCGGGGGCGGTGTCAGGCGTGGTCATGCGGCCCGTTTGGCGGCGATCGCGTTGCCGGCCCGGCTGGAACCCTTGCGGTTCAGGTGGGCCGACATCCATTGGCCGATGTCGACCACGGCGTCAAAGTCCACGCCGGTGTCGATGTCCAGGCCGCGCAGCATGTAGAGCACGTCTTCGGTGGCGACGTTGCCGGTGGCGCCCTTGGCGTAGGGGCAGCCGCCCAGGCCGGCGACCGACGTGTGGAAGATGGAAATACCGGTTTCCAACGCGGCCAGAATGTTGGCCAGCGCCTGGCCGTAGGTGTCATGGAAGTGGCCGGACACGCGGGCCGGGTCGACCACGCGCGTGACCGCCGTCATCACGTCGCGCACGCGCTGCGGCGTGCCCACGCCGATGGTGTCGGCCACGTCGATTTCGTCGACGTGCATCGCCAGGTAGCGTTGCGCCACATCGACCACCGACTCCACGGGAACGTCGCCCTGGTAGGGGCAGCCCAACGCGCAACTGATGCTGCCGCGCACGCGGATGCCGGCTTCGCGCGCGGCTTGCACCACGGGTTCGAAGCGGGCGATGGACTCCGCGATGGAACAATTGATGTTCTTTTGCGAGAACGCTTCGCTGGCGGCGCCGAAGATCACGATTTCGTCCGCGCCAGCGGCCAGCGCGCCTTCGAAGCCCTTCATGTTCGGGGTCAACACCGAATAGATCGTGCCAGGCCGGCGTTCGATGCGTGCCATCACGTCGGCGCCGTCGGCCATCTGCGGCACCCACTTGGGCGATACGAACGAAGCGGCTTCCACATTGGGGAAGCCCGCGGCCGCCAGGCGGTTGACCAGTTCCACCTTGATGTCGGTGGGCACGAATTCCTTTTCATTCTGCAGACCGTCGCGAGGCGACACCTCGACGATCTTCACGCGGGAGGGCAAAGCCATGTCTCTTCCTGGTTCGGTATTGGGTGACGCGGCGCGCAAGGCTGCGGCGCTTGCGTCAATATTAGCGCCATCGCGCGGCAGTTCGCGTACGCCGCGGGGGGAATGCGGCCCTACTTCAGCCGTTGGTAGCGGCCATCGTCCAGACGGGCGACGCGGCCCTGTAATTCCAGTTCGACCAGTTGGGCTTGCAGGTCGCCCGTATTCAGTGTCAGACGCGTTTGCAGGGTGTCCAGGTGCAGCGGGTCGAAGCCAAGCGCTTCCAGCACGGGATGGTCGGGCAGCGGGGCTTCGGGCCGGGGCGCGGCGCGCACGGCGGGGGTGGGGCCGGCGCCCAGTTCATCGGTGATGTCGGCCGCGGTTTCCACCAGCTTGGCGCCTTGGCGGATCAGCGCATGGCAGCCGCGCGACAAGGGGGAATGGATAGAGCCAGGGATGGCGAAGACCTCGCGTCCGCTTTCACCGGCCAGCCGCGCCGTGATGAGCGAGCCGCTTTGCTTGGCCGCTTCCACTACCAGCACGCCGCGGGCCAGCCCGGCCACAATGCGGTTGCGTTTGGGAAAGTGCGGCGGCAAGGCCCCCGTGCCCAGTGGAAACTCGGAAACCAGCGCGCCATGCGCGGCGATGCGGTGCGCCAGGTCGCGATGGCGGGCGGGGTAGATGCGGTCGATGCCGGTGCCCATGACGGCCACCGTGCCGGCGCCCTCCGGACCGGCGTCCAGCGCGCCTTCATGCGCCGCCGCATCGATGCCCAGGGCCAGTCCGCTGACGACGCGCCAGCCGTGCGCGGCCAGGTGGCGGGCGAAGGCACGGGCGTTTTCCTGGCCGCCGGGCGTGGCGTTGCGTGCGCCCACGACGGCCAGCGACGGGCCTTGCAGATAGGCCGGGTCGCCGGCGACATAAAGCAGGATTGGCGGATCCGCGATGGTCAGCAGGCTCTGCGGATAGGTAGGGTCGGCCAGCGTCAGGATGTGCCGGCCGGGGGCGCTGACCCATTCCAGCGCGTTGTCCACCTGCGCCGCCATGTCTTCGGGCATGGGCGCGGCCAATTGGCGCGCCAACGCCTCGGGAACATGACGCACCAGCGCCGTGGCCCGTTGCGCGTAAATCTGTTCGGGCAGGCCCAGGGCGCCCAGCAGCATGCAGGCGGTGGCGGACCCGATATTGGGTTCCAGGGACAGCCGCAGCCAGGCGGCTAGTTCGGCGGAAGAATGCGTGAGCGGCATGGGGCAAGCGCGTAAGGCGTCGAAGGGTGCATGAGTGTCGCATGCGGGGCAGGGCGGGCCCTGCGGGAGCGGGACGGAACTGTCGCGGCGGCCCCGCCGCACGGGCCTGAATAAACCGGGGACGCAGCAATGCCCGCAATGCTCGACTTAGCCGAAAACTATTAGAAATCAAGACTCTAATGAATTAAACTCTTAGGTAAGCATCAATCACTGGCGATACCCCTTCAATGGCTTTACTTCCTATCCTTCGCTACCCGGACCCGCGCTTGCACAAAAAGGCCAAGCCGGTAGCCGAAGTCGACGACCGCATCCGTCAACTGGTGCGCGACATGGCCGAAACCATGTATGACGCGCCCGGCGTCGGCCTGGCCGCGACCCAGGTCGACGTGCACGAGCGCGTCGTCGTGATCGACGTATCCGAGGACAGCAATGACTTGCTGACCCTGATCAACCCCGAGATCACCTGGCGCAGCGACGACTACAAGATCTACGAAGAGGGCTGTCTGTCCGTGCCCGGCGTTTACGACGAGGTCGAGCGCGCGTCGCGTATCCGCTGCAAGGCGCTGGACATCGACGGCAAGCCGTTCGAGTTCGAAGCCGACGGCCTGCTGGCCGTGTGCGTGCAGCACGAACTCGACCACCTGGAAGGCAAGGTCTTCGTCGAATACCTGTCCAACCTGAAGCAGAACCGCATCAAGACCAAGCTGAAGAAAGCCGAGCGCGAAGCGCTGCGCGACTGACGAGAAGCCCCTTCCCCAACCCGCTTGCCTTGTTCTTCATCCCATGCGCCTAGTCTTTGCCGGCACGCCGGAGTTCGCCCGTATCGCCTTCGACGCCCTGCGGGCCGCAGGTCACGACATTGCCCTCGTCATGACGCAGCCCGACCGCCCGGCCGGACGGGGGCTGAAGCTCTCGCCCAGCCCGGTCAAACAGGCCGCGCTGGATGCGGGCATCCCCGTCGCTCAACCGCGCAGCCTGCGCCTGGACGGCCGCTATCCCGACGAAGCCGCCGAGGCCCGTGCGCTGCTGGAACAGGTGGCGCCCGATGTCATGGTGGTGGCGGCCTACGGCCTGATCCTGCCGCAATGGGTGCTGGATCTGCCGCGCCTGGGTTGCCTGAACATCCACGCCAGCCTGCTGCCGCGCTGGCGTGGCGCGGCGCCCATCCAGCGCGCCATCGAAGCCGGCGATTCGCAGACGGGCGTGACGATCATGCAGATGGATCAGGGCCTGGATACCGGTGACATGCTGCTGGAGCGCGTGGTGCCCATCCTGGGCGATACCAATGCGGCGCAATTGCACGACGCATTGGCCCTGGCGGGCGGCGAGGCCATCGTTGAAGCACTGGCCGCATTGGCCCAAGGCGGCCTGACCCCGATCAAACAGCCCGAAGCCGGCGTGACCTACGCAGCCAAGCTGGACAAGGCGGAAGCGGCATTGGATTGCACCCAGTCGGCTGAATTGCTGGAACGCCGCGTGCGTGCCTTCAACCCGGTGCCCGGCGCCAGCATCCGCCTGCCCGGCTTGCCCGACCCCGTGAAGGTCTGGCGCGCGCAGGCGCTGGCATCGTCGACGGCGGGGGAGCCCGGCAGCGTGTTGCGCGCCGATGCCTCGGGGATCGATATCGCGACGGGCAATGGCGTGCTGCGCCTGCTTGAATTGCAGAAAGCCGGCGGCAAGCGCCAGCCGGTAGACGTCTTCGTGCGCGGCTGGCAGCCGGCCTGAACGTTCAAGGCCGGCGGTCGGCCAGCAAGTCCAGGTAGGCGCCCGACAGCAGCTGCGTGGGCGCCACGCCCAGGCTCTGCATCAAGGTCCGGGCTTCTTCCATGCCGGCTTCGGCGCTTTCGCCGTCGCGCAGCACCACTTCCAATTCCAGGAATTCCCCCAGGCCCTCCACGTTGTCCAGGTGGAGGCGGGTGCGTCCGGCCATGAACACCGTCCGCTGCTTTTTCACGCGGCCGATCGCCCCGTAGGCCCGCGTAAGCGCGTCGCGCAAGGTGCTGGGCGAATCGGTCGGCGAGATGACATAGAAGCTCTCTTTGGGCCCCGTATCGTCGGCGCGCTGATAGAAGATCAGTTCACCCGTGCCATCGGCGAACGCGCGCAGCTTCAGCCGGCCGTGGGTGCAGGTGAAGAAGGTGTCGTCCTGGGCAATGAAAACCGGCTCTTGCCCGGATAGCGCGGCGGCCAGGGGCTCGATGGCCGCCAGGCTGTCGACCTGCGCCTTGATTTCCACGTTGCGTGCCATGCGGAGCGTCCTTCTTCAAGCGTCAATACAGGGTGCCGGCCACGCGCCCGGGCAGGTCGCGATCGTAGGTGGCGCCGTCGAAAGTGCCGGCGGTCAGGTCCGACAGGATGCGGCCGACGCTGGGCAGGGCGCTGCGCGGCACCTGCGTCGCCGGATCCCACAGGCGTGAGCGCAACAGGGCGCGCGAGCACTGGAAGTACACCGTCTGCACGTCCACGATCAGCACGGAGCGCGGCAGCTTGCCGTCGATCGCGAAGCGCGTCAGCAGCGCGGGTTCGACGCTGATGCGCGCCGTGCCATTCACCCGCAGGGTCTCGCCCACGCCAGGCACCAGGAACAGCAACGCCACGCGGGGATCGGTCAGGATGTTCAACAGGCTGTCGATGCGGTTGTTGCCACGGCGGTCGGGCAGCAGCAGCGTCTTTTCATCTTCGACCACCACGAAGCCCGCCGGGTCGCCGCGCGGCGACGCGTCCAGCCGGCCGGGGCCGGACGTGGCCAGCACTGCGAACGGCGCGGCTTCGATGAAGGCCCGATAGTGCGGATGCACGTGATCCACTTCCTTCTTCAGCGAGGCTTCTCCGGGCGAGCCATACAGCGCCTGCAAGGCGGCGGCATCGGTGATGAGATGAGCGGGATCGGTGTGCATGGCGGGGTCCAGGTTCAGGCCAGGATGGCGGGCAGGTCGTCGACGGTCAGGAAAATCTCGTTGGGGCCGCGTTCGCGGAGCGCGTCCACATGGTTATAACCCCAGGCGACGGAACCGACGTGCACGCCCGCCTTGCGGGCGGCGTCGATGTCGCGCATTTCGTCGCCCACCAGCAGGAAGCGGGCGGGGGCGATTTCGTGGCGGCGCATCAGGCGGTCGATCTTGGCAGCCTTGCCGAACAGGTCGGTGCCGCATTCGTAGTCGTCGAACAGCGCGGTGGCATCCGGGCCCAGCACGCGCTGCACGTTCTCGATGGAATTCGAGCTGATCACGGCTAACCGCAGTCCACCGGCCTTCAGGCGCGCGAGCACCTCGGGAATGCCGTCGAACAGGTGCACGCTGGGATCGATGTCCTGCATCAGGGTGCGCACGTGCGACATGATCGCCGGCAGCTTCCACAGCGGTATCCCCAGATACTTCAGGATGTCGGCGGCTTCGCGGTGGCGCAGGTTTTCGCGCTCCGACAGGTCGATCTTGCGGAAGCCGTATTTATCGGCCACGGTGTTCAGGATGGAATTGAACCAGGGCATGGTGTCCGCCAGGGTTCCGTCAAAATCAAAAGCGGCGATGTCGTATTTCAAGTGGGATCCAGTAGACGGCGCAGGCGTGGCTACAAGCCGTTGGGGTGAAGCAGATAGTGGACAACCGGCGCCAGGGCTTCCAGCGGCGGCGCGCTGGCCACGACGCGGGCGGCGTTCGTCCAGGGGTAATCCAGCGCCAGCAGCCAGCCGAAGACGGCGGCCGTGTCGCCCGGCGGCAGCGTCACCATGGTTTCGATCGTGATGGTGAGGTCCGTGGCGCGGTATGGGGAGGCCTGGAATTTCCAGTCGTACCGGCCGCAGCCCACGCGCACGTTGCCGGTGGCCTTCTCGGTCATGGCCACGATCCAGTCGCATTGGTAGTCGGGCAGACAGGCGTCCGGTGCCGGCCGCGACAGGTAGAACGTGTAGACGTTGTCGTAGGTCTGGCCGAACTTGCGCACCAGCGTGTCGGCGATTGCCGCCAGCCCATGCGATTCGGGGGGGAAGGCGATGGCTTGCGTGCGCAGCGCCATTTTCAGCACGGCGTTGTCTGCGAATGCCCGCGACATGTAGTGCGGGCGATTCTCGTCCTTGGCGTGAAAATAGTCGCGCAGGACGGACTCGGTGCTGGAAGGGGACAACGAATCGGGCATCATTGCGTAAGCTTCCGTTGGGTCATGGGAGGGCGGCTTCAGGCCTTGATGGGATCGAACCACTTCGAGACATTGGGCGCCTCGTAGATGGCATAGCGGTCCAGCAAAACGGCGGGGTCTTCTTCCACCACCAGCATGTCTCGATGCTGGGGGCGGATGAACGCTTCATCGACGGCATGGTCCACGAACTGCACCAGCGCGTCGTAGTATCCCGCGATGTTCAGCAGGCCGCAGGGCTTCTGGTGCATGTTCAACTGCGCCCAGGTCCAGACTTCGAAGAACTCTTCCAGCGTGCCGGCGCCGCCGGGCAGCGCGATGAATCCGTCGGCCTTTTCAATCATCATGGCCTTGCGCTCGTGCATATTCTGCACCAGATGCAGTTCGGTCAGGCCGCGGTGCGCTTGTTCCTTCTTTTGCAGTAGCTCGGGTATGACCCCGATCACGCGGCCGCCGCCAGCCAGCACTTCATTGGCCACGACGCCCATGATGCCGACCACCGATCCGCCGTACACCAGGCCCAGGTCCCGCTTGACCAGTTCGCGCGCCAGCACGCGGGCCTGTTCGATGTAGTCCGGGCGGGAGCCCGGATTCGAGCCGCAATACACGCAAATGTTCTTCAGAGTCATAAAAGGTCGGAGATGGCCGTCCCGTTACAGATTGCGTCACGGGCTTTTCGGGAAGCCGATAGTTTACGCAAGGTTTGGCCAGGGGTTTTATTGCCCGGGGGGCGCGCCCAAACCCGGTGGAACGCAATGTTTGGACACAGCACGATCCGCCATGACCGGTAGACTGGGTTGTTCGGTACGACTGGAAATCCAGCGTCGTAGTGCTTTCACTAACCCGAGGAGCTAACGATATGGAACACGCAACCCGAACCCCCCAGAACACGAGCCGCCCTTTCGACATGGACGTGAAGGCCATTCGCGCCAAGGCGCGCCAGGACATCGAATCGGGCGCCGTGACGGACACCTACCGCGCGGACCGGCAAACGGTGCTGAAACTGCTAAACGAAGCACTGGCCACCGAGATCGTCTGTGTGTTGCGCTATAAGCGCCACTTCTTCATGGCCCGCGGCCTGAACGCGGAACCGGTGGCGGCGGAATTCGCCGAACACGCCACGCAAGAGCAGGACCACGCCGACCGCCTGGCCGAGCGCATCGTGCAGCTGGGTGGCGAGCCGAACCTGTCGCCCAAGGGACTCTTGGAGCGCAGCCATTCGGAATATGTCGAAGGCAACACGCTGGAAGAGATGATCAAGGAAAACCTGATCGCCGAACGGATCGCCATCGATAGCTACCGCCAGATGATCGAATACATCGGCGAACAGGACTCCACCACGCGCCGTCTGCTGGAAGAGATCCTGGCGGTGGAAGAAGAGCACGCCGACGACCTGTCGGACTTCCTGGCAAAGGCGTAGACGGCAGCGCTAAAAAAAACCCGGCCTCGCAAGGCCGGGTTTTGCGTCGCGGCGGCGGCCAGCGGGCCGCCCCTGCTTCGATCAGATCGCGTCGCCCCAGAGGTCGTATTCGTCCGAATCGGTGATGCGCACGCGCACCATGTCGCCCGCCTTCAACGGCTTGTCCGAGCTGACATAGACGCAGCCGTCGATCTCGGGCGCGTCGGCGCTGCTGCGGCCCACGGCGCCATCTTCGTCCACTTCATCGATCAGCACGTCGATCTCGCGGCCCACCTTGCGAGCCAGGCGCGCGGTCGAGATGCCCTGCTGCAGTTCCATGAAGCGTTCCCAGCGGTCTTGCTTCACGTCGTCCGGCACGGGATTGTCCAGCAGGTTCGCGGGCGCGCCTTCCACCGGCGAATACTGGAAACAGCCCACGCGGTCCAACTGCGCTTCCTGCATCCAGTCCAGCAGGTACTGGAAGTCTTCTTCGGTTTCGCCGGGGAAGCCGACGATGAAGGTCGAACGGATGGTCAGGTCGGGGCAGATCTCGCGCCAGCGCTTGATGCGCGCCAGGGTCTTGTCTTCGAACGCCGGGCGTTTCATGGCCTTCAGGATGCGCGGGCTGGCGTGCTGGAACGGGATGTCCAGGTACGGCAGGATCTTGCCTTCCGCCATCAGCGGAATCACTTCGTCCACGTGCGGGTACGGATACACGTAGTGCAGGCGCGTCCAGATGCCCATTTCGGACAAGGCCAGACAGAGCTCGGTCATGCGGGTCTTGACGGGCCGGCCGTTCCAGAAGCCGCTGCGGTACTTCACGTCCACGCCATACGCGCTGGTGTCTTGCGAGATCACCAGCATTTCCTTCACGCCGGCCTTGACCAGGCGCTCGGCTTCGCTCAGCACGTCGCCCACCGGGCGGCTGACCAGGTCGCCGCGCATCGACGGGATGATGCAGAAGCTGCAGCGGTGATTACAGCCTTCGGAGATCTTCAGGTAGGCGTAGTGGCGCGGCGTAAGCTTGACGCCCTGCGGAGGCACCAGGTCCAGATAGGGGTTGTGGTCTTTCTTGGGCGGGGCGGCGTCGTGCACGGCGCGCACCACCTCTTCATATTGCTGGGGACCGGTCACCGACAGCACGCTGGGGTGCACCTGGCGGATCACCGATTCCTCGACGCCCATGCAGCCGGTGACGATGACCTTGCCGTTCTCGGCCAGCGCTTCGCCGATGGCTTCCAGCGATTCGGCCTTGGCGCTGTCGATGAATCCACAGGTGTTGACGACGACGACATCCGCATCGTTGTATTCGGGCGTGACTTCGTACCCTTCGGTGCGCAGTTGGGTCAGGATCCGTTCGGAGTCGACCAAAGCTTTGGGACAGCCCAGCGACACGAACCCCACGCGCGGCGCGCGGCCCGGATCGGCGCCCTGGGCCGCAGCCGTGATGGCGTCAAGCGTCGAGCTGCTGCCACTGCTGGCGGAAGTGCCGGCGCCTTTGCCGGGCCGGGATTGTTCAAGAATTTCCAATCTAGTTCACCGTAGGTTCGCGCACCGGCTGTTGCGGTGCGGCGGGGTATTCGTCAGGTATTCGGGTTCAGGCGGGTTTGCCTGTCTGGCGGGGTGGCAGGTCGCGTAGCGTTTCGGGGTGGAGAATGGCCACTTGCAGCAGGGTCTGAGCGGCGCCGGACGGATGGCGGCGGCCCTGTTCCCAGTCCTGCAAGGTACGTACGCTTACGCCCAATAATTCCGCGAAATCCGCTTGCGGCAAACCGACGCGGCTGCGCGCTTCGCTGATATGTGATGCCTGCCACCGGGCGGGAGGCGCCGGTGGAGCTGCTTTCTTCATGACTCGTTCAAATTTACGGGCAGCGCCGCTTCTTGCCATCGCTTGGGTTCATGCGATGCGCCGGGAGCAGCAACTGCGGGGAAGCCGGGAATTATACGGCAATGCCGTAGGGCGCGATAGCAAACCGTGCCTTTCGTCACCAGAAAGCGCCTGGCTATCGAAAGCCCCGGGCTCCGTGACGCGGTGCTTTTTACGGCGCCCCGCGCCGGTACAGCGCCAGTGTGCCCGCCAGCCCGATCATCAAGCTGCCGCAGACGCGGTTCAGCCAGCGCAGGCCCGACCCCTGGAAGGCGCGCACCAGTTGAGCGCCCAGGGCGGCGTAGACCAGCATCGTCAAGATATTGATTGTCGCCAGGACGCAGGCCACGATGGCGTACTGGGTCGCCAGCGGCGCTTGCGGGTCGATGAACTGGGGCAAAAAGGCCGACATGAACAGCAGCGCCTTGGGGTTGGTCAGCGCCACCATGAAGCTGCGCAGCCCCAGCGACAGGCCCACGGGCCGGTCCGTCCCGGGCGCGGCCGCCGGCAGGATCAGCGCCGCGTCCGAGCGCAGCATCTTCCAGCCCAGATAAGCCAGATACGCCGCGCCCACCCATTTGATGAGCTGAAAGGCGACTTCGGACGCTGCCAGCACCACGCCCAGGCCCGAGGCCACCGCGCCGACCAGGATCAGGTCCGCCAGGACCGCGCCGGCCATCCCCCAGCCCGCGGCGCGCACGCCGTGGCGCGAGCCGTTGCTCAGGGCCAGCAGGGTCGTCGGGCCCGGCGTCACGATGGCGACGGCGGAGGCCAGGATGAATAGCAGCAGCGTGGCGGTAGTCATAGGGGAAAGCGCTCCAGGCGAGGGGCCAGTTTGACGCGCGCGCCGCCATTCGTCCAGGTCCGGCTACCATATCGGTCTTATCCTCTGAATTTCCACCATGTCCACGCGTTCCGACTCCCCCCATCTGGCCCCCCCGCTTTCCTCCGTTCTTCTTTCCAGCGCGGGGGTGGTCGAGGGCGTGCTGGACGGCCGTTCCCTGACGGACGCGTTGACCGACGTAAGTTCCGCCCTGCGCCCGGCCACCCAGGCCGTGTCGTTCCATGCGATGCGGTATCTGGGCTGGGCCGACGCCGTTGGCCGCGAGCTCGTCCAGCGCTATCCCAGTGTGCTGTTCGAATCGCTGTTGCTGGTGTCCCTGACCCTGCTGAAAGAAGAGGGCGACGCCGCCGCCGCGCTGCCCGGCATGCCGGTGTACGCGCCGCATACGGTGGTGGACCAGGCCGTGACGGCCGCCTCCAATACCCGCGCCCTGGCGTCCTTCAAGGGCATGCTCAACGCCTGCCTGCGCCGCTTCCTGCGCGAGCGGGCGGCATTGGAAGCCGCGGTCGCCGACAGCCCCGAGGCCCAATGGAACCACCCCGGCTGGTGGGTCAAGCAACTGGGCGTGGCATATCCGCAAGAATGGCGCGAGATCCTGGCCTCGGCCAACGTGCCGGCCCCGCTGACGCTGCGCGTGAACCGCCGCCGCGCCAGCCGCGAACAGGTGCTGGCGGCCTTCCAGGACGCCGGCCTGTCGGCGGAACCCGTGGGCCAGGCCGGTCTGGTGATGAGCAGCCCCAAGCCCGTGACCCAATTGCCCGGCTTCGCCGAAGGGTGGTGGTCGGTGCAGGACGCCGGCGCGCAACTGGCGGCCGAATTGCTGGCGCCGGCCGACGGCATGCGCGTGCTGGACGCCTGCTCGGCGCCCGGCGGCAAGACCGCCCACTTGCTGGAATTGGCCGATATCGACCTCGTGGCGCTGGACGCCGACGGCGAACGGCTGGAACGCGTGGAACAGAATCTGGACCGCCTGGGCCTGGCAAGCAGCCGCGTCCAGCTGGAGGCCGCCGACGCATCCGACCTGGACGCCTGGTGGGACGGCAAGCCCTTTGACGCGGTGCTGGCGGACGTGCCCTGCACGGCGTCGGGCATCGTGCGCCGCCACCCCGACATCCGCTGGCTGCGCCGCGAAAACGATGTGCGCCGCACGGCCACCCTGCAGGCCAAGCTCCTGGATGCGCTGTGGCAGACCGTCGCGCCGGGCGGCCGCCTGCTCTATGTGACGTGTTCGGTCTTCCCGATCGAAGGCGCGCGCCAGGCGCTGGAGTTCCTGCAACGGCATCCTGAGGCCCAGCGGCTGGACGCGCCGGGCCAATTGCTGCCTGTTGCGCTCGATGCAACACCGGCCGCCCAACATGACGGGTTTTTCTACGCCTTGTTTGCCAAGCAGTCCTGAATCACCAAGAATAGGGGCATGACGGTGTTTCGGTGTCGTATGTCCATTATTTCGCGTTTATTTCTTGGGTTGTTGCTGGTATCCGCCTTGCTTTCCCTGGTGCCGGGCGGCGAAGCATATGGCGCCGAGCCTAAGGTTGTGCGGGTCGAGCCGGTCGTGCGCAACGGCCGCCTCGAGATTGACGCGGACATCGAATTCGAACTGAATCAGCAATTGCGGGACGCGGCCCAGCGCGGCGTCCCCCTCTATTTCACGGCCGACCTGACCATGACGCAGGAACGCTGGTGGTGGTTCGACAAGCCGCTGGTGGACGCGTCCCGCACGTGGCGCGTCGTCTATAACGCCTTGACCCGGCAATGGCGCGCCGGCGTGGGCGAACTTTCCTTCCCCGTGGCGTCGCTGGACGACGCCATGAGCGTCATCCGCCACATTCGCAATTGGTCGGTGGCTGACGCGGGCGACTTCGACGAAGGGGTGCTATACGGCGGCCAGCTCCGGCTGCGCCTGGACACCTCGCTCTTGCCCCGGCCGTTCCAGGTGAACGCCTTGAACAGCAGCTCATGGGCGCAGGGGACTCCCTGGACGGACTTCTCATTCACGCTGAGCGGCAAGGAGAAAGATCCCTCATGAGGCTGTTGCTCCGCCTGGCCCTGATGGTGGGTGCCGTAAGTGGCCTGGCGTTGCTGGGGTTGCTGGCATGGTCCACGGGCAATGCCTCGCGCTTTGCACGCTACTACGACACGCTGCTGGTGCTGAACGGCATTTTCGCCCTGGCGTTGTTCATCTGGGTGGTGGCGCTGACAGTGCGGCTGGCCCGCCAGATCCGGCGCCGGCAGTTTGGCGCCCGCCTGACGGCGCGCTTTTCGCTGGCATTCGCGCTGATCGGCGTGGTCCCCGGCGCCCTGATCTACACCGTCTCGGTGCAGTTCATGTCTCGCTCCATCGAATCCTGGTTCAACGTGCGGGTGGACACGGCGCTGGAGGCCGGGCTTAACCTGGGCCGCGCCGCGCTGGATTCGCTGCTGGCCGACCTGGATGCGCGCGCGCGCTCCATGGCCATGGAATTGAACCGCAGCACCGACAGCGGCGTGATGCTGGCCCTGACCCGGCTGCGCGAAACCAATGGCGTGCAAGAGGCCATGGTATTCACGGGCAGCGGGCGCATGGTGGCGTTTTCCACCAGCCAATATGGCCAGTTGCTGCCCGCCATGCCGCCGTCGACGGTGATGAACCAGCTGCGGCTGGCGCGCGGCTATTCCGCGGCCGAAGCCGATGACCCTGTCACGGCAGGCGCGGAGGGCGGGCTGCACCTGCGCGTGGTGATTCCCCTGACGGGGCCCGACCGCTATGACAACCTGCTGGGCGCGGCATCCGAACCGCGCTGGCTGCAATTGCTGCAGCCCGTGCCGGAACAGATCGCACATAACGCCAACCTGGTGCAGCAGGGTTTCCGTGACTATCAAGAGCTTGCACTGTCCCGCCTGGGGCTGCGCAAGCTTTACGGCATCACGCTGACGCTGGCGCTGTTGCTTGCCGCGTTCGGCGCGATCGCGGTGGCGCTGTCGCTGTCCAAGCGCCTGGTGCGGCCGCTGCTGAGCCTGGCGGGCGGCACGCAGGCGGTGGGCGTGGGCGACTACCGGCCCCTGCCCGAACCGCCCGAGCGCGACGAAGTCGGCCAGCTGACGCGGTCGTTCAACGCCATGACGCGGCAGTTGGACGAAGCCCGTCGCATGGTCGAAAGCAACCGCCAGCAGCTGGAGCGGTCCAACGTCTATCTGGAAAGCGTGCTGTCCAATCTGTCGTCCGGGGTGCTGGTTTTCGACGAATCGTTCCGCGTCACCACGGTCAACCAGGGCGCCCAGACGATCCTCGGGGTGGATCTTCGGTCGGTGATCGGCCGTCCGTTGGAAACCGTGGACGGCATGCTGGAATTCGCCAATATCGTGCGCCAGGCGTTTTCGACCCACGCGGCGGTGGGCTCGGAGCGCCAGCACTGGCAACAGCAGTTCGAAATCAGCCCGGCCCAGGGCGCCGCGTCCGCCCCACCCCAGCCGCTGACCCTGCTGGCGCGTGGCACCCACCTGCGCGTGGATGGGCGCGGCAACGGCTATCTGGTGGTGTTTGACGATATTACCGAAGTGATTTCGGCCAACCGCACCGTGGCGTGGGGCGAAGTGGCCCGCCGGCTGGCGCACGAGATCAAGAACCCGCTGACCCCCATCCAGCTGTCGGCCGAACGCCTGGCCATGAAGCTGGAAGGCAAGCTGCAACCCACCGAAGCGCAGATCGTCACGCGCTCCACCAACACCATCGTCAGCCAGGTGGCCTCGCTCAAGCAGATGGTGGATGACTTCCGCGAGTATGCCCGCACGCCGCCGGCTGTCATGCAGCGCATCGATTTCAACGCGCTGGTGGCCGACGTGCTGTCGCTGTATGGCTGGGAGCCGGACGGCGGATCGTCCCGCCTGACCGGCAAGGCGCTGAATCTGGACGTGAACCTGGGGGCGGACCTGCCGGCGATCGAAGGCGATCCGACGCAGCTGCGCCAGGTGATCCACAACCTGATGTCCAACGCCCGCGACGCGATCGCCGAAATGGGCGGCGAGGGCAGGGTCAGCGTGACGACCCAACTCATGCGCAGCGAACAGCCCGACCGGGCCGATCAGCAGGCACTTAGATTTACCGTTGCCGACACCGGGCCGGGCTTCCCGCCGCAGGTGATGCAGCGCGCGTTCGAGCCCTACGTAACCACCAAGTCCCACGGGACTGGGTTAGGATTGGCAATCGTACGCAAGATTGTGGAAGAGCACGGCGGACGTATCGACCTTGCCAACCGCAAGGAAGGAGGCGCGCGGATTTCCATCTTGTTGACCCGGTTGGCTCCCGGGCCAGATACTATGGACGCGACCGCGCAAGAAAAGGATAATGCGGCTACGCAATAGGTGGATGCTTTATGGCCAGAATTCTGGTGGTTGACGACGAAGTCGGTATACGCGAGCTTTTGTCGGAGATCCTTTACGACGAAGGACACACGGTCGAACTGGCCGAAAACGCGGCGCAAGCGCGCGCCGCACGCCTTCGCATGCGTCCTGATCTGGTGTTGCTGGACATCTGGATGCCGGACACCGATGGCGTGAGCTTGCTGAAAGAGTGGGGCTCGCAAGGCCTGCTCGACATGCCCGTGATCATGATGAGCGGCCACGCCACCATCGATACGGCGGTCGAGGCCACGCGCATCGGCGCCATGGATTTCCTGGAAAAGCCCATCACGCTGCAACGGCTGCTGAAAACCGTCGCGGCGGGTTTGGCGCGCGGGCGTGCCCCGCATCCGGTGCCGGCCGCCGTGCATCCGGCCACTGCCAACGCCACCGTGGCGCTGGAAGACGAGCTGGATCCCCCCGCAGTGGTGGCCGCGCCCGCCAACGAAGTGCCCGTCACGTCCAACGGCCAACTGGGCAGCATTTCGCTGGACCAGCCGCTACGTGAAGCGCGCGACGAGTTCGAGCGCATCTATTTTGAATACCACCTGGTCCGCGAAAGCCACAGCATGACGCGCGTGTCCGAACGCACCGGGCTGGAACGCACCCACCTCTACCGCAAGCTCAAGCAATTGGGCATCGAGTCGGCGCGCAAGCGCAGCACATGAAGATCCTGATCATGGGCGCTGGTCGCGTAGGCACCAGCGTGGCCGAAAACCTGGTGTCCGAAGAAAACGACATCACCGTGGTGGATACCGACGCCACGCAACTTCGGTACTTGCAAGAGCATTTCGACCTGCGTGTCGTCCATGGAGATGGCTCGCAGGTGTCGGTGCTGGAAGCCGCCGGCGCGGCCGACACCGACTTGTTCATTGCCTGTGCGGCCTCCGACACCGCCAACATGGTGGCGTGCAAGATCGCCCGCCAGCTGTTCAACATCCCCCGCCGCATTGCCCGCATCCGCTCGGCCGAGTTCCCGGAACACCCGGAACTGATGAGCGAAGAGGGCTTTTGCATCGACGCCCTGATCAGCCCCGAACGCAGCGTCACCACCTATCTGCACAGCCTGATCGAATTCCCCGAGGCTTTGCAGGTCGTGGAATTCGCCGAAGGCCGCGTCTGCGTGGTGACCGTGCGGGTGGGGCATGGCAGCCCGATGGCGCATTCGTCCGTGGACAAGCTGCGCGACGTATGGCCCGACGTGAAGGCGCGCGTGATCGACGTGCTGCGCGGCGGCCGTCCATTGCGGGCCGGCAGCGGCACGGTCATCGCCCCGGGCGACGAGGTCGTGCTGGTGGTGGATTCACGCGATGCGCGCCGCGCCGTGCGCCAATTGCGTGAAGCCGAACGCGCCGTGCGACGCGTGATGATCGCGGGTGGCGGCAATATCGGCCTGCGCCTGGCGCGCCAGTTGGCCGAAGAAAAGTACAGCGTTCGCATCGTCGAACGCGACCTGAAGCGCTGCGAATACCTGGCGACCCAGCTGCCCGACAGCGTCCTGATCCTGCATGGCAGCGGCACGGACGAAGCCTTGCTGGAACGCGAGAACATCGAAGACATGGACACGTGGCTGGCGCTGACCAGCGACGACGAAGACAACATCATGTCGTCGCTGCTGGCCAAGCGCCTGGGCGCCCGCAAGGTGATCGCGCTGATCAACCGCCAGGCGTATGGCGAATTGATGCAGGGCAGCCACATCGATATCGCCGTGTCGCCGTCGCAGGCAACAATGAGCGAGCTGCTGCGCCACGTGCGCCGCGGCGACGTCGCGGCCGTGCATCGCTTGCGCCAGGGCGTGGCCGAGGCCCTGGAGGCCATCGCCCACGGCGACCGCTCGACCTCCAAGGTCGTGGGCCGCGCGGTGGGGCAGATCAGCCTGCCCAAGGGGGCCAGCATTGGCGCGCTGGTGCGTGGCGACGAGATCATCCTGCCGGATGCCGATACCGTGATCGAAACGGACGACCACGTGATCGTCTTCGTGCCGTCGCGCCGGCAAATGCCGCGCGTGGAAAAGCTGTTCCAAGTGTCGGCGTCGTTCTTCTGATGCGCGCCCACCCGGTGACACACCCCATGCCCCACCCCATGCCCCGCCGCGGGCCACGCGCCGCAGGATAGCTCCCATGAAGCGCGTTCTGGCCACCCTTTATATCCTGGGCCTGACCATGGTGATGTTCGCCCTCACCATGCTGATCCCCTTGGTGGTCGCATACGTCGGGGGCGACGCCGCGCGTAGCGCCTTCTTGAATGGATTCTTGATTTCGATGGGTATCGGCGGTGCGATCGCCGCCGTGACGCGGCGCAGCCGCTGTGAATTGCGCGCTCGCGACGGCTTTGTGCTGGTGTCGGCGGTGTGGGCTGGCCTGCCGTTGCTGGCGGCGATCCCGCTACTGCTCTACTTCCACGGGGCGGGCTTGCCGCTGTCGTTCACCCTGGCTTATTTCGAAGCCATGTCGGGATTGACCACGACGGGGGCTACCGTGCTGACCAATCTTGACGGGTTGCCGGCGTCCATCAATTTATGGCGCGCTACGCTGGTCTGGATCGGTGGCATGGGAATCCTGGTGCTGGCAGTGGCGATTTTGCCCCTGCTTGGCGTGGGCGGTCATCAGGTAGTGCGGGCCGAGACGCCCGGTCCCATGAAGGACGAACGGCTGACGCCGCGTATCGCCAGCACCGCCAAGGCGTTGTACGCGGTCTACTTCGTGTTTTCGATACTCTGCTTCCTGGCGTATCGCGCGGTGGGCCTGTCGTGGTTCGAGGCGTGGTGCCACATGGCCACCACGATGGGGCTGGGGGGATTCTCCACGTGGGATGACGGCTTCGCGCATTTCGATTCCGTGGCGGTGGAAATGGTTGCCATGGTGTTTATGGTGATCGCCGGCATCAATTTCGCCACCCATTTCAACGCGTTCCGCCAGCGCAGCGCCAGCGCGTACATCCAATGCCCGCAAGCCATTCCCTACCTGGTGATCGTGCTTGGCGCGGGCCTGGTGATTTCAGTGTTCCTGTATATCAAAGGCGTCTACGCCGAGCCGCTGGAAGCGTTGCGCTACGGCATGTTCAACACCATTTCCATGGCCACCACCACGGGTTACGCCAATACGGACTTTGCGCAGTGGCCCTTGTTCGCGCCGCTGACCATGCTGTTGCTGTCGGGCTTTGCCACGTCGGCCGGTTCCACAGGCGGGGGTATCAAGATGATCCGCGCCATTTTGCT
>Ga0307412_10000202_pt1 | contig 40635 bp, 57 predicted proteins | sample DK1Cmetagenome_3_FD_203823 | JGI IMG/M metagenome (GOLD analysis project Ga0307412, IMG submission 203823) | Maize rhizosphere microbial communities from greenhouse at UC Davis, California, United States - DK15-C-1 | ecosystem: Host-associated > Plants > Roots > Rhizosphere > Soil | place: USA...
GCAGACAGCGATGGCGGCGTGACAGCGCCCGCTGACTATAGCCTTGCGCCCAGGCAAAAAAAAGCCAACCTGTCGAAGGTTGGCTTTTTTGTGATGAATGGTGGAGCTGGGGGGATTTGAACCCCCGCGCGAACACCGGCAGTGGCTTTATCTATGCGGGTTCCGGGATCAACGCGACGTTCCGTGTGAAAAACGTGTGAATTCAGCGGACTGAACGAATAGTCTTAAGGGCGGGCAAACTCATCTGTGGGTCTCCGATCATGAACTCGGTGCCTGGCACACTTACGAACCCGGCTTGGCGGTAATAGGTACGAAGCTTTCGAGTTGCCGCATCCTTCTTATCTGTGAAATCGGCAAGCTTTAGCTTGTCGAAAGCTTCTTTACCATCGCCTGACTTCGCCCCACCTTCAAACTGAAGGGGAAAGGGTTTCATCGCCACGATTCCGCAGCCGGTGCTAAAGTGAAACTGCATCCAACGCAGAGCCCGCAAGCCGTATCGCCTGCCTCGATAATCGGGGAAGATCTCAAGCCGATCCAAAATGAGCATGTTGGGAGACCACCGCTCACCGCCCTTAAGAACCTTGGTGACCTTTGGAACGAATTCCATGTTGTCACCATAAAGACTGAAGTAATCGACAGTTCGTGAGCTGCAATCGAAGACATCAAACATGTCCTCTTGCTCGTTTATAGCCGCTTCCACGTCAATCAAGATGACCGAAAACTTGCCCACGCAGGTTCGGTCATCGTAGTCATCATCGGCGCACAACTGCAACTCGCCATCAACGCACCTGTGAAAGCGGTTTGGTTCCCGATCATCGACAAGCGATGCGTGGCGATATTCAAGCACGAGCACGCGTTACCCCTTGTCGTTTGAACCGAACTATTCCAATCCCTTAGGATCTGCGAGCAAAGCCACATCCTTTTCAATCTCGCGAAGCGCCGCCAGCACTCTCGCCATCGAGGACTCGACCATATCGGCAGTCAGATTTCCATCGAATATCTCAAACCCGTATTTGAAGGTCATGGTCGCGAAATTTTCATCAACCCGCACTTCGTATCCACCGAGCGGCACAAGCAAGCTCGAGTTGTTCGCCAACTCTAATGCCGACCTCCGGTTTTGCAGCGCAACCATAATCTGAAGTGCTCCAACACAAACAAGATAAGACATAGAGTCTTCTCGCTTGGGTTCTGCAAACAGCACCAATCTTATTTCGGTAGGATCGCCCGCGAACGACAGTCCCAACAAGCTGTTTGACCGTGTATAGATGTATTCTTTTTCTTCGAGGATTTGAGAAACTCGGTCAACAATAGTCCCGTCCGGCTCCGTCATACTGTGCTTTCGGCAAAGCCGTTATTTGAATTCAAACGGAATCTTTGCAAGAGCGCGCTAGCCTCGTCAAAAGTTTTTTCATATTCAACATCGTGAATGACGGCTCTTTTCACCGGCACAATAGGCTGCACCCTTATCGCTGATTTTTCGCTCGTCAGCAACAAAAAGGCGAGCTGTTCCAGCGCCACGCTGTCTTTGGAGTGCTGTGAGAAGTAGTGCTTCCCTAGATGAGCGTCAATTGCTTGCTGCCACTTCTGCAAACGCACGCTGTTTTCAGAGCCAACCGCAAGCGTCTTGAAGTGTCGATGCGTGGGTCTAAAGTAACGGATGATCTTGGGGTTCTCTTGATTATCTGCAACCGGCTTACGAGTAAGCGCAACGTAGAGCCGGTTCAATGCGAAGCAGAAAATAACAGCAACTAAGACCAGGAGCCCATCGAGGATGTAAGAAATGAGATCTTCCATATCATTGCTTTCTCATAACTTCGACACGCGCAGCCAAACAGAAAACTCCAACAATTAACATCCCACCAATGGAGATCCACGAGACCTTTTCCATCTGCAGCAATCCTCCATTTTCAAAGGTCGGGAACAACTTTGCTGCGAGCACTTTGGCCGCCCCGAATGCCATCCAAAGCGCACCACTTAATGCAAGTGCATGCTCCTGAAAGAAAATCAAGAGGCCACCCCGAACTTTCAACGGCACCTTCTCAATTTCTTGACCAAGAATCACGAACAACATCGCGGCGACAGCAAACAAATCACCCGATCCAAAATTCTGGGAAAAGGCATTTTTTACTTCGCTAAGCTCCATTGCCTGCCAAACCACTATTGTTGAAATAATGGGCAACAAAAGGCTCGAAGCGAGCCAGCGAAAAAATTCCTGTTGCGACTGTTTTTTGTTGGCCACTTTTTCACGCTGGAGCTAGATAGGCAGTCGAGTGTACTTACAAGTTGTTCCAACTTGCAGCGGTAGACAATGGCTATCCCACCGTCGAGGCCGGCCCTGCATTGAACAACTCGACCGATGGAAGCTCCAGCATCTCCTTCGCTTCCTCGACTGTACAGGTAAGCCAGCGGTCAAAGTTGTGCGCGTCGAGAGGAATGAGACTGCGCTTGTCCTGCTGATCGGCCACCAGTTTCGGATCGGGCTTGTGCATCCGGCCCATCAGCGGGTGGCCGTCAGCGTTCAGCGTCAGCATGGTGTAGTTATCCCACACCTCGCCCGTGTCCTTGTCGATCCAGGTGTTCCAGAGCCCGGCCAAGCCCCATGGCGCACCGTCTGCGCGTCGAAAGCGCCACCAGACGTTCTTGCCCGTTTCCCAGTTTGGTTCGTCGAAGCTGGCGGCCGGAACGATGCAGCGCTTGCCGCGCGCCCAAGCGTCCTTGTAGGTCGGAGATTTCTCCATGCCCTCGGTGCGCGCGTTCACCGTGCTCAGCCGCGTACCGCGCGCTGTAGTCGGCACATTCGTCTTCGACCACGGCGGAATCATTCCCCACTGACCCACCACGAGCTCGCGCGCGTATTCCACCTCGTCCGCTCGCCGAATGAAGGTGGCCAGCGACAGCGGAAAGACCGTGAGCAGGTTCTCCCAGTCCTTGCGCTGGTTGGACCTTCGATCGATCCTCCAGAACGCTTCGATCTCACGTTGCTCGGGGCTGATATAGCGAGTGCACATCGCGCGATTCTTGAGTTTCGAAGCGGATATGTCACTCGGTGATTGGCCTCAGCCAGTCCACCGCCGCTTTGTCAGGCGCCATCGCTCGAAGGCGCTCGTCGCGCCACAGGTCGCGCGCGACATCCTCCAGTTCAAGAGGATCTACGGTATGCCACTGCTGCTGCAGCCGGTGCGCGCAGGCGGCAATCCAGAGGGTTGCGGGCACGTTTTCCATGGGTCCATTATCGTCAAAATACTGTATATTTGTACAGTACTAAGGTTCTAAGACCGTGATGCCTGCTCCTGTGTTTGTCCGTTCCGCGGCGCCCGTTGATGTTCTTCGCTGACGTCACTTTCCTCATGCGCAAGGGCCTGCGCCTGAAACCCGCCGAGCGGGATCCGCCCGGGCGCTACACGGTCACCATCCTGGAATCTGACCGAGACAAGAACAACTCGGCGCGCAACCTGGTCGTCGCTAATCTCTATGTGTCGTATGGCACCGCGCAAATGGCTGGGAGAGGCTGCATGGTCGATCCCGACATACTGCCCTTCAAGGGTTCGGGCTTCTTGCTATCTGGCATTGAGCTGGAGACGCAGAAGATCGACGGTGAACTTCGGTTTATCGAGCACCGTCAGGTGTGGCACGTGGTCCCTGTGGAGCGTCAAGCCTACGAGTAGCGCCTGACGGGCCGAATGCCCGCGGTTCGATTTAGGGCAGCCGCGCTACTCCTTTTGACTTCTCGCAGATACAGAGACTCGGCAGCAAACGCAAGCTGCATGAGCGCAGCACTAGCCCGTTGCTCTAGATCAGTGACGTGAGTGCACGTGTCACGATCTGCCAGTTTGCCGGCAAGAGAACGTTGAATATCGATAGCCGCGGCGCGCGAACGACAGGCGTGTTGCCGTAGGGCTTCGAGGCGCGATTGACGTTCGTTCATGGCGGAAAGAAGGCAAATGTGGTGCCTATACGGGAGCGCCGCTGCCGGGGCCGTGTCACCGGCCAATCAGCGGACGAAAGGTCAAAACGACAGAAAAAAATGCAGAAAAATCGCCGCGTGGAGCTACGCATATCAGCGTGGCCAAGAGTCAATCAGGCCCATGCGCTTCGATTTCTCGCACCCGTAGGCACCGATCCACTGCGCGGCCCACGCCTCCAGTTCTTTCTGGGGCGCCGGCTCTGCGAGGTCATCGGGCGCCGGGCACGGGCTCGTGAACGCTACAGGCGCCAGGTCGATCTTCGCGGGCGCACGCTGCGGCATCGTTGAGCAGGCGCACAACGCGAGGGGCAACAAGGCAGCCAGTGCCATCCGATGGAACATCGCGGATCTCCTTGACGGTATTGGTGATGAAGCGGTCCCGGTAGATCGTCCGCGCCGCGTGCTTTTCCTCAGCCACGCGCGCGCGGCCCCGGTTCGTCTCGCGCTGCAGCTCTGCGCGGGCTTCGTACTCGGCCTGCGAACGCTCGTAGCCGCCACGGTCGGCGGTGTGCCAGACCTTCCAGAACCCCGCCACCAGGGCGAGGACGATCAAGCCGAGCGCAACGAGTTTTGCGGAGAGAGACATAGCCGAAGCCTCCAGATTTCATGCGGGCAATCGGCGGAGCGGTGCCCCTCCTTGCCACATGCGATGCACCTCACTTCGAGCCCCAATGCAGGCACAGCTCTTCGCCAGTGCCGCGGCGATCAACGAGGCCGTTCAGCGTCACGAGTTCACCTTTCATGCGTCCTTTCACCCAGCGCGAAAGCTCATCGCATCCGCCCTCGATGTCGCCCCTGTTGAACTTCGCAACCAAGGTTGAATTGATGGTGTTGCGGTTGGCGCCGAGGTTGTAGACCCAGTCAATCAGCGCGGCCTGTTGCCACTTGTTGAGCCGGTCGAAGTTGCGCACGTAGCTGCGCGCAGCCTCCGCAGCAATGGCCAGGTGCTTGGCCTCCATCGCGCGGCACTCCGCTTCGGTGTAGCGCTTCGTCGGAACGACCTCGGAGCCGGTGACGCCGCGGCATACCGTCCAGACACCGCCCGTGTCCTTGTAAGGAACCGAGAGCACCGCGCCGCTCGGCTGCCTCACGGTCGGCCCTTCCCCTTCGTACCAGGCCTGCAGCACAGCGGCGATTGCCAGCGTGCCGCCCGCGCCTGCAGCGAGCAGGCGATTTCGCAGTTCGGCCTTCATTTGATGGTCGGCGGCACGGACGTGCCAGCTTTGTAGGCGGTGTAGAGGCTCACTACGGCCGCAAGAGCCCCGGCGATGTAGCCCAGCGGTCGGGCGAACTTGCCAATCCAGTTCAGCACCTTGAAGGCGCCCTTCAGGTTGGCAAAGGCTTCCACCAGGTCGGAGGTGTTCGTCTCGATTCGCTTCGTGGCCGCGGTGTTGTCGGCCAGCTCGGTCTTGAACGTGTCGAACCCCTGCTCGAGGTTGCCCACACGGTCGCGCAGCTCACCGAAGTCGGTAGTCGTCGCTTTGTCTTCGGGCTTCATGCGGGCACCTCCTGCGCCTTTTCAAGTGGTCGGATTACCCACGTGCCATTCGCCGGAACGAAGAATGCCCAGTGGGTCGTCATGTCGTGCTTCGGGGGCGGCTTCGCGCTTGCCAAGAACGGAACCAGCACGCGGCCGGGCTCAAGCTGGTCGTACTCGGCCGGCGAGCCTCCGAGATACGCGCCTGTGTCAGGGTGGTAGTTGAAGACGTACATGGCGCAGCTCAGTACTTGATGAACATGGGGTAGGCCACGTTGCCGGGCCGGGACTCGCCACCGCTGGACTGGATCGAGATGCCGGTCGGGTTCCCTTGGATGCTGATGCCAGTGCCAGCTAACGAGATGTTGTGAGCGTGCGCGCCAGCCGAATCGGTAGCCGCACCGGTAGGTGCGTAGACGGTGGTGGCGCCGCTGAATGCACCCGCACCACTGCCCGTCCATCCGACGTAGCCGTGCGTGTGCACGCCTTGGGAATCTGTCGTGTGCGAATGGCCCGGATCGCTCACGCCGTGGTTGTGCGTTGGATCGGTTACCCCGTGGGTGTGAGCTTGGTTCGTCGGACTCTGAAAAGCCCCAATCGCTCGGCTGACATCGATGCCGCGCGATTCGTCCAGTCCTCGGATAAACATCGCCCGAAGGTCGGGAGCACGGAACGTCGTCGCCCCGTCGCCTTCAGAGAAGCGCCCGAAACTACCGGCGGCCCATTGCACCTCCGTCACCAAGCCTTGCGCCGAGGCATAAGCGAACAGTGCCGCATACGTGGCGCGGGACAACAGAGCGCCGTTGGCCTTGATCCACCCAGTCGGTGTCGTCGAGCCGGCGAAACTCGTCACCATGCCTGCGGGTGTTCCCAGGCCATCGCGCAGCTGGGCAATGAAGGCGCCGAGATAGCGCATCTGGTCGTCAAGCGTGGACGGCAGGTCTACCGCGCCGTCCGGCCCGTTCAATGCTGCGTTGGTAGACAGCGAGTTGATGTCTGTGATTACTGCCATGCTGTGCCCCTAAAATGCGAAACCCGCCGAAGCGGGGTATGGAGAGCCGATTGAAGTTCGACCCGATACTTTTGGGATGGCTGGGCGCCCTGTGCGTCCTCGCCGTGATCCAGCACCTACGGGGCCGAAAGTAGGCCCCCGCCCACCGCCGCGGCCGGCAGCAACAAGGGGCTGACGGGGTTGGCTTGTGGTGGTGCGCGCAGCAGGCTCGGCGTCATGTTCTGCGCTGCGCGTTGGCCGATGGTCAATTCGATGTTGCGCGCCGCAGGCCCCACCAGCGGGCCAATAACCGGAACCCGATTCAGCATGTCGATGCCACGGCCCAGCAGGAGCGCTCCGCTGTTGCTGTTGTTGACCGCTGACCCCACCGGCTGAACCTGCATGAGGCTCGCCACTCTGGCGGCCGAGCGCAACTGCGCGACTTCCTCGGACGAGAAAAACAGCCGCAGCTTTTCCTCGCCAATCTTGTTGATGGCTGCATTCAGCTGCGATTGCGACACCTTGCCCACTTCGTCGGAAGCGCCGCCCATCGCCTGCTTCTTGATGTGCGTCGCGAGTGCATCGCGAATCGTGGCGATGCCTTGCGGGCCTACTTCACGCGCCACTGCACGCGCGTCGTTCACAGTGCCATTCAGGATGAACGACTGCGCGATCTTCTCGGGGTCTGCAGTGCGCGCATCGCCCAGGGCCGAGCGCACGAGTGGGCTGCTTTCCTGATAACGGTACTTCGCCGCCGTCGCAGCCCGGGCGCGGTTCACGGCGTCGATTGCACCGCCAGCCTGGTCGTCCGCCTGCCGCAGCGCGCCGGCAAGGCCAGCAGTCACAGGGGCAGTGCCAAGGTCAATGCCGCCCGGGTTGGTGATCGGACGCATTGGGGCAGACTCCAGGCCGCGCAGGGCAGACGCCGCGGCCCGAGCCTCGTTACCGCCCTTCGCCAGCTCGGCCGACAGCATCGAGCGCAAGTTCGCGTAGTGCTGCGGCGTGAACGGCTGCTGGCCGGTCTGGAAGGCGGCCATGTAGTCGGTGATCTGCTTGGGCAGGTAGCCCACCAGCGCATCGTCGCCGGCCGACTTCATCGCAGCGTTGAGGCTGTCCGGGTAGATCGGCTGCTTGAAGCCGGGCGAGTTCTTCGCCGCGTTCCATGCACCCCGCTCGACTGAGCCCAGCGCCGCGTCGGTGCCGCGGATGCGGTCCTGTACCAGTCGTCCTGCGGTCAGCGGGCCCGTTTCGCTCCGCCCGCCCAGGTCGTTGAGGCGACCGATCAGAACCTGGTTGTTCTGGTTCTGCATCGCCGGCAGGCCGTGCAGTTCCCCGTCGGCGCTGTTGGCTGCCATCTTGGCGAGGTTCTGCTCGCGCGTGATCTGCACGGGGTTCTGCGAAATCATGCCGCGCGTCGGCTGCGCGCCGACGGCGCGGAAGTCGGCCAGGCGCGACACAGCGGCCGGGTCGAGCTCGCGCCCAGTGCGCAGCGCATCCGACATTTCGGCTCGCAGCGAGCGGCGCACCGCTTCGGGCAACTGGCTGTAGTCGGTGCCAGCGCGCTGCATGATCGTGGAGAGTTGCACGTCCATCTGCTGCGGCGTCATTGCGGGGGTCATTGCTCGCCGCGCGACACCGATCAGCGGCTGCGCAGCGCTCGGGGCCATGCCGCCAGCGATGCCGCCCACCAGCGCAGCGCCGGCTTGTTGCAATGGACCGCCGCCCGCTTCCCGCGAGGCGCCGCCAGCAAGGCCGGCACCGGCCGCGGAAGTGATCTGCGCCGGGATGTTCGATGACAGGCCATGCAGCAGGTTCTGTCCCCCGGAAAGCAGCGCCGGAGCCTGGCGGGCAACAAAGTCCGTGCCAGCGCGCACGCCGCTTTGCGCGGCTCCCGCCATGCCGCCAGCACCAGCGACCAGACGCGAAGCATCTCCGATCACACGCTCATTGGGGGTTTCAGGCTTCGGCAGGCCGATGGCGTCGGCCAGCTTCGATACCTGCGCCGACAGTGGCGTGGATTTCGACATGCCGTCGGTGCGGTCAGGCAGCAACTTGTCGGTGAGGAAGCGCACGGGCTCGGTGACGATCTGCGCCGCCTGCGCCGGACCTTCCAGCGCATAGCGAGCGGTCAGCCCCAGTTGACGGGGAATGTCGTTCAGCGCGCGGCCTGCGGACATCGTTGCTGAGGCGGGCCCCGCAGCCGGCGCGGTGCCAGTGCCGATCTGCCCCTGCAGCATCTGGAACGCCTGCTCCTGCGTGGCGCCATCGGGCGCGCCGACCTCATAGGTCTTGCCGTCCGGTGCAGTGAATTCGTAGGTCGGCATTACTTCACCTTCACAGTCCAGCCCGAAGGCAGTGTGTTGGGCGCGGGACTGTTGCGGCCGTCGGGCGCTGCGCCGCCGTTGATGGCCGCGTACTTGTTTTGCAGGGAGATCACCGTCTGCAACGCGGCCTTGCGTGTCGCAGGCGGCAGGGTTTCGTCGCCGACCTGGCCGGCCATGATGCTGTAGTTCGCCACGTCGCGATCGGATTGCGGGCCTTCCATACGGGGCACGTTGGCAACGAGCCAGCCGCCGAGAGCCTTCAGTTGTGCGGCTTGGGCGGCACCCTTGATGGGCTGTCCGACGAAATTGCCGACTCGATCAGCCATCGCGCCAACGCCTGATCCGGTCGGGCCCTCGTCGAGCAGCTTGTTCGCGAGGCTCGCCGCCTCCTGCATCTGCGACATTTGGCGCGTCGTGGCGGCTGCTGCGCCCTCCCGCACGACCCCGGCTTTTGCCCGGTCAACCATGGCCGCGCGGTTGGCGTCGTTCTGCGCCTGTTGGGCAGGAGAGAGCTCTACCACGTTGCCAGCCGTGACGAGTGGCGCGGCGGGTGTCGCACCTGCGCCCGGGCCAATCAGAGGTTTGCCGGTGGAGGCGATCTGGCCCTCCAGGCGCTGCAAGTAGGAGGTCGCTTGCGCGCGGTCGCCAGGGTCGCGGATCGCGCCGGGCGTCGCCAGCATTTCGCGAACCTGGGCGGCCTCGCGGGCCGGATCGACTTGCACCTGGGCGATCTCCGCAGCCATACCGCGCTCAGCGGCGTTGGTCGGGCCTGCGGCACCAGCCATGCCCGGCGCGGCTCCCAGCGGACGGCCCGGCAGTACGGGCGCGCTCGAGCGCGGCTGCAGCACCTCGGAGCGTGGTCGCACGATCATCTGGCCATCTGGAGAAAGCACTCGTTCCGGCTGATAGTTCGCCGCCGAGCGATTGCCGGCTTCTTGGAAGGCACCGAACGAATCCACTGCGCCCGGCGTCGGCATGACGCGTGGCAGGCCTGTGGATGGGTCGATCAAGGTCAAGGTGGACTTGCCGTCCTGCGACGTGTTGAGGCTCGGCAGGAAGCCAGGTTGCACGCGGTTCTTGTCGAAGGCGTACCCACCCTGTACCTGCATGTCAGGGCGCCCGGCCTTGAAAAGCATGTCAGCGATGCCCTTTCCGCCGTTGCTGAAATAGTCGGCCACGAGCGCATCAACCGGGAAGTTGAATTGCTTGGACCATTCGGCGAACTTGCCTTGGGCGGGCGGCGGGGCATCCGGGGGCGCTCCGGCAGCGGCTTTCAGCGCGGCGCCAGCTGCGACGGGACTGCCACCGGCAGCAGAGCCGCCAGCAGCGGGCGCACCACCTGCTGCGCCCCCGCCGAGATAGTAGGAGTCCTGCCGTTGCTGCCGCTCCAGTTGCGCGCGCCGCACCGCATCCTGGGAGGCGTTCTCCGCAATCTGCGATTCGAGCAGCTTGTTCCGCAGGCGCCCGTCCTTGCTCGCTTGGGCCTGCTGAACGCCCGCGGCGATGCGCTGGCCGAAGCTCATGGGCGTGGTCGTGGGCCCGCCAGCCGCGAGCAGGCCGAGGCCCAGTTGCGCGTCGTCGGTGTTCATGAAATCAAGGAGTCCGGCCATGCTGTTCTCCTTAGAAGGTGCCTGCCGGGCCAGCGCTTGCAGCGCCACCTGGTGCACCGGAACTCGGGCCCTCGCCTTCGCCCGGGGCGCCTCCCAGCAAGCCTGGCATCCATTGGCTGAACGCCGGATGCGAGTAGCGCGGGTTTGCCTGCTGATAGACCCCCAATGCCTGCTCGCCTCGGCCGTATTTGTTGTTCGGGTCAACGCCTCCCATGGCGAAGTACTCGCTCATGTCGCGGTATTCCTTCGTCCCCGGCTTCACGTCCATGCCGTAGCGGAAGGAGCCGTAGCCACCACCGCCGAGCAGGCCGCCGCCCGGGCCTTGGCCGGTCATGTTCATCCCGCTGAGCACGTCGCTCTGCTGGATGAAGTCGGCGAGCTTTGGCTCTTCTTTGGCCGGTGTCGCTTGCGCTGCGGCATCGCGCACCGAGCGCTGGCCGAGGCCACTGCCGGCGCCGCCGAGCGCGTTCCAATCCCACGCCTTTGGCCGGGCCAACGGGTTCGCCGGATCGAAGCCTACGGGCTGCTCCTGCATCTGGCCGAGCAGGCCGGGGATCAGGTCGCGCATGTAGTCGCTCTGCGCATACGAGTTGTCGTAGGCGGCCAGTTGCTTCGGACTGAACGGGTTCGCGGTGTACTGGTTCTGCAGCTGCTGGCCTTGCAGCAGGTTCTGCATCAACCAGGGCTGCGCGGGGGCCCAGGGCTCTTTGCTCTGGCTCTGCGTGCCGGCGCCGCCGTTCTTGTCGTCGCTCATCATGTTGCCGGCCAGCGCTAAGCCGCCCCCGATCACCGCTCCCCAGCTCATGGTTGCACCTCGTGCGGTTTATCGTTGGTGAGCATGGTGGCCTCCAGTTTTTGCTGTTGCTGAGTGAATTCGAGGTACTCGGCCGGCGTCGCTGCGGTGACCTGCGCTTCGATCTTTTCGAGGTCGGTTTCGTCGGTCGGGTGCATGCAGGTCCACACCACGTCCTCGAGCGCGATGGCAGCGCGGCGCGCGCCAGCGGGGGCGACGATGTGGAATCCCTCGCGCACGATCTGCGTGGTGCCGTCCTCCATGTAGAGCGCCATCGAACCTTTGCTGAGAATCGATAGGCCCGGGAATTTGTGCACCCTGCTGCTGATGAAGGCGCCCTTTGGAAGTCGCATTTCGCGTGCGTACAGGCCTGGCGCGAAGTGGTGGACGATCACTGGGGCGAATTGCGCCCGGAACTCCGCCGGCTGCTTCATCACCTCGGCTTCGAGGACGTCGATCTTCTGGTCGCGGGTCATCGGGTAGCGCGCCGCGATGCGCTCTAGCACGGCGCTCATCGTGCGGTGCCCCACCAGCCGTTACCGCCGCCGAAGTCTTCGAACTCCTGCTGGTTGGGCTGGCTGATCGGGGCGCTGCCGCCGCCACTGTTGTTCCGGCTGTTCCACCACGAGCTGCCCAGCTGCGCGCCACCCAGGGCACTGGCGAAGGGGTTGCTGCTCGTGCCCTGCGTGTTGGTCGTGGTGCCGAACCCGTTGGCTACGCCGGTCGCTGCATTCGTGAACTGCTGCCAGTAGTTCAGCGGCGCGTTCTGCTGGGTCGTGCTGTTGTTGATGTCCTGGGTGTTGTAGCCGCCCAGCGTGCCCAGCAGGCCGATTCCAGCCTGCAGGTTGCCCATGTTCTGCGCATAGGCGTCGTTGTTCAGCGAGCGGCCAAACCCGAGGTTGAACTGCTGGTTGCTGGCGTCCTGCTGCTGCTGCCAGCGGTACATGTCCTGCTGCTGACTGTAGTCGTTGAATCGCAGCTTGGAGGCGGCGTCGCCCACGCTGCTCCCGAGTTGGTCCTGGGCGTTGCGGTCGAGCTCATCGAGCGCCGAATTGCCGAAGCTGCCCGACTTCACCATGGCAGCGTTCATCGCCGGCCGCGCGGTAAGGTTCCACTGCTTGGTGAGGTCGCCCGTCACCTGGCCGACGATTCCCTCCAGCTGCGGATTCGCCTTGTTCAGGTAGGGATTCGTGGCCGTGGTGCCGAGGCCGAGGTTGTAAGGGTCTGCCATGTCAGGCTCCTTTGGATGCGGGAAGAATGAGGGGCGGCAGCAGCTCAATCAGCTGCTCTTTGTCGGGTTCGGCCATCTCGCCGGCGATGACCAGGGCAAGCACCTCGTAGCACTTCGCATAGACCTGATCCATCCACGTGCCGAAAGCGACGCCTTCGTCATGGAAAGGGCTCATCGGGAGCGCGGCGCGGAGGGCCGCCGTCACGATGCTGTCGTAGCCCTTGGCCTTGGCCGCGTTGTTCAGGTGAATATCGACCTCTGCCAGCAGCGCCGCGGCGCGCTCTTCAAAGGTCGGTTCGGGTGGCACGGCCACCATGGGCATGCCGTCGGCATCGGGAACCACCTGGCGGCCGGCGCATTGCTTGTGCAGCTCGGTGCTCACCTCGCGCGCGTCCGCGGGCATGTCCTTGCCGTGGGCCTCGCGGCAGTAGAAACCGCCAGTTGAAGGGCTGTAGTACATCTGCATGCTCACGACCCGAAGGCCACCCAGTTGGTGCGCGTGCTGATCGCGCCAGCCCCTGCGGTGCCGGTAGACCAGACCGCAATGAAGCTCGTCAGCGACGGCACGCCCGACAGCGCGGGATGGGAGAGCGTGAGTGCCGTGCTGCCGTTTGCCACCAGCGCGGTGTAGACGCTGTTCGGGAACGCAATGGGGAAAGTGATGGTCGTGGCGCTCGATCCGTTGAGCGTCGCAACGGTGGTTCCCCACTGCAGCATCAGCCCGCCGAGCCACGTGGGCAGCTTGATGTAGCCAATGGTGCCAAGCGACACGAGAAGGCCCAGCTTCGCCCATGCCGTTGTCGCGAACCGCGTGCTGTTGTCGCTGCTCGGTGGCGTGGGCCCGCTGGGCGTGCCGGTGAAGGTCGGGCTGTCGATGTTTGCCTTGGCCGTCAAGCCATCGACCATCTGGTTCACGATCTGTGCGGCCAGCCGCATCCAGGACTTGAGCGAGAACATGAAGCTTGGACCGGCCTCGATGCGGGGGTCGTTGTCGAGTTTCATCGCCCGCTTTCACCCAGGAACCTCGGCCGGTAGGCGGTTTCGCGGTGGTCGCCAGTGAGATCCACGCGCACCCGATGGAAGCGGCCGCTTTGCAGCAGATCGAACTTGCCTTCGTTGATGGCACAGGTCGGGCCGACCGCGAGGGTTTCGCCCTCGTTCATGGCCCAGAGCGCCGACGCCTGTGCCGTCGCCGGCATTTGGGTGAAGCGCACCCGGAAGGTGTCGAGCGTGCTCACCAGGTCGTCGTCGCCCATGTCACCCGTGGTGAAGCTCGATGCGCCGGCAACGCCGCTGTTCGACACCAGCTGGTTGCTGGCATTGAAATAGGCGTACAGCCGGCCACCTGCCAGCCAGTACTGCGAGTCGAATGGAATGGCGGGCAGTCCGTCGATGGTCGAGGAATAGGCGTCCAGCCCGTTGATGGTCACGCCAGGAGAAATGAAGTTCAGGGCTGCTTGCAGCACCACATCCGCCCTGCCCCATTTCTTGGTGCCCAGGTGATAGGCCAGCGTGCGGTCGCAGTCACCAAGGGAAACGTTCGAGGGGTACGAGATCCAGACCAAGTTGCGCTGGCGGTCGTAGGTCGCTTTCGTGCGGTAGCGGTAGGTCTGGCTCGAGTTGCGCCGGAACCAGTCGCGATTGATGCCATCGCCGAGCGCCACGGGTCGCGTGCCGTCGAAGAGCCAGAAATCATCCTCGCCGACCACGAAGTGGATGCCGCCCACGTCGCACACAGCTTCGGGGCCGACGGCGCCGCATTCGCTGCCGGGCACCAGCGTCCACTGCCAGGAGCCATTCGAGGCGCCGACAAAAGGCCCCAGGAAGACGCCACGCGACTTGTAGGCCACCACGTAGTCGCCGAGGGGCAAGCCAGCTTGAATGCCGCCCTCGCGGGCTACCAGGCGCCCAGTGGTCGCGCCGGTCGCGACGCTCGGCGCCCAGTCGTTCTGGTTGCTTTGCGCGCAGCACCACCACCTGTCCGGCGACACGCCGAAGGTGCCCTCGTTCGTGTGGAACGCGATCACGAAGTTGTTGGAGGCGCTGACGATGATCTTGGCCTTGGGCGCGGTCGGCACATCCCCGAAGATGCCGGTCGTCGAGGACTGCATGGGGTCGGAGAGGTTCGTCGCGAGAGAGGTATCGCCGAACTGGCAGAAGATCCAGCGCGATTCTGTGGAGCCGGTGTAGTTGCCCACCTTGCTGCGATCGGCCCAGGTGGAGCCCGTCAGTTCGTAGAGCTTCGTTTGCGTGCCCGCGAAGATGCGGCGCGTGCCGTCGAGCTTCGTGGCCACCGCGGCACCGCGGCAAGGCGCGGCGAGGACGGCGGCCTGCACAGCAACGGGCGACGCTGCGCCCCTGAACCCGGCTTCGAAAGGGATGACGTTCGAGCAGTCCGTGAACACTCCGGGCGTGGTCGGGTCTGCGTCGGGCGCGAAGCCGAGGATAGGGGTCATCGCCGCTGCATCCTCAAGGTACTGCCGCTGACGGCTGCGGCCTCATCCTTGCCCTGCAGGGCTGCAATTGCCTTGTCGTAGAGCGAACCCCACTCGCCCGCGGCCTTGCTGTTCTTGGTGAACAGCGCGCCTTCGATCAGCGATGCATAGAGATAGACGCTCGGCGCCTTCGTCAGCAACCAAGTCGTTGTCGAATCATCGAGCACCGGAAGCTGTGCGTAGTAGCGCGCGGTCAGCGGCAGATCGGCGTCAGGCGTCTGCCCGTACAGCAGCCGGCGCCCTTCGATGGAGTACTTCGAGGCATCGCCGCACGGCTCCAGGTCTTCGAGCGCGTCGGGCGACATGTACTCGATGCGAGGCTCGGCATCGCTGCGGATGCGCTTGAATTCGAGGAAATCGGCCGGCAGCGCGACCCAGTTCTGGCCGGCCACGATGGTGAGCGTGATGGGCGCGGCGATCATGTCGCTCACGCGCAAATCGCGGTTGATGCGCTCTTCGCCCAGCCGGATGAAGTCGGGGATGCGGTCGATCACGAGCGAATCGCCGCGGGCCATCCAGGCCTGCACGCTGGTCTTCAGCTCGGCGTAGGTGCTGAACGGCATATCAGCGCTTCAGGTAGGGCGTGTAGCCCACGAAAGCGGGGTTCTGCTGGAAGAACTCGCGGACAGCAGCTCGCCGGGCTTCCGGGTCGCGGATGACGCAAATCTTGGCGTAGAAGGCGGCCGGGATGTGCCCGACAAGCTTGCCCTCGCCCCAGCGTTGGCCGTCCTGGGCCTGGCGCATCTGGCGCGCGTGCTCGAGGTGCGGTTCAGCGTCGAAGGTCTTCTGTGTGATCAGAGAATCACCTTCGAAGTGGAACTGCGTGCGGATACCCGTCGTCGGGTTCACGCCTTCGTCAATCGTGACGTTCTCGGAATAGCCGTTTTGCATGGTGTGCGCTCCAATAAAAAAGAGCCCTCCGAAGAGGGCCCCTGTTGGCGATGTGCAGACGTGAAGGGCTTAGCCGCCCGAGAGGTCCGCAATCTTCCAGTGCACGTTTTCCGAGGTCACGCGGACCGTCGCATCGACCAGCGTCTGCTCCTTCACCGAGTCGCCGGAGCGGCCGAGCGGTTCGGACTGGAACGGGCGCAGGTACACGATGTCGCCGTATTCGGGGTTCAGACCGAACACGTTGGTGCTGCCAGCCATGATGTAGTGCGGCACGATTTCCATCTCGCCGAAGTCCGACATGTACACGTCGGCACCACCCACGATGCGGGCCTGCTTCTTGTCCTTGACCTCGACGCGGTTCAGCGCGATGCCAGCGAAGCCGGAGAACACCGTTTTGTGGTTCGGCGAGAGGTACACGGCCGGGGGCACCTTGCCGCTGGACGTGTACGTTGCCTGCACCGCAGCCTTCAGCAGCAACTCGGTCAGCGCGCGGGGCGTGCCGGCCGTAGGTGCCACCGTCGGCGCGCCAGAGGTGTGAGCCACCGTCGAGCCGCCAGCGCCGTGCTGCGCGTTGGTGTACAGCAGCACACCCAGGCCACCAGCTTTCGCGGCCGCGGCGCCAGAACCGGCTACGGCGGGGTTCGCCGAAACGGTCATGGCTTCCATGTCGCGCTGCATTTCCTTGTACGACTTGGCCTTGAAGTAGGCCATTGCCGACTTCATGCCCGCCTTCTTGACCTTCTCAGCGCGGCCGGAGACCGCGATGGTGTCCTGGAAGATCTGGCAAATGTTGGCCACGCGCACAGGCGGGGTCTTCGCGCTCGGGGTCGCGTCGTCACCGTCGATTGCGGCGTTGTCCTTGTTCGGCGTGCGCAGCGAGTCGCGTTGCCACTCGTGCAGGGTGTTTTCCGCGGTTGCGCGACCGAAAGACGAGATGACCGGAGTTTCCTCGGGGTTGGTCATCGTGATCTTGTCGATCAAGTCCTCGCGGACGTTCGTGCCGGCGTCGTACCGGTCGTAGAGGTTGGTCGGTTGAGCCATTTGGCGTCCTTTCAGGCCCTCGCGGGCTTAGAAAAATCAGTTGTTCATGAGGAAGGCGGCCAAGTCCTTCACACCAGCCCGCCCGGAGCGGAATTTCTGGTCGAGGCGCTTGCTCGTCTTCTCGGCTTGCGGCACGTTCTGACGCGGCGCAGGAAGCTTCGGGGCGTTCTTCACGTCCTTCTTCACCGCCGCGGTCTTCGCTTTCAGTTCGCGGTAGGCCAGGGCATCGCGCATGATCAGCACGACCTTCGGGTCGGTCACGTTCGCGAAACGCGACTCTTCGACGCCATAGCTCTTCGCCACGCCGTCGAAAATGCTCTTCAGCTTCGGCTTGTCGATGCCTTCCTGGCCCAGCACGCCCCACGCCTTGTGGAACTCCTGCTGTTGGCTGGCCAAGGTCTGCTGTTGCGCCTGTTGCTGCTCCTGGGACATGCCCTGCTCGATCTGAGCCAGCACACCCTTGATGGCTTCGGCGCGCGCACGCTCCTGGACCCAGGCCCCCTGGTCGGTCTGCGCGAGCGCGGCCATTTCCGCGTCTGACTTCAGGCCCGCGAGCACTCGGATGGCGGCATGTGCCTTCTGCGCCTCCTGCATGTAGTGGTTCCGACCCTCTTCCAGGCGGCGGCTGACCAGTTCATGCGCTTCGCGTTCCCGGCTGCCGAGCTCCTGCGTCTTGCGGGTGTAGTCCGCGTGGCGTTGGTAGCCGGCAATCAGTTCTTTTGCGTCCACCTCGATTTCGGTGTCCGACCCGTCTTCACCCTTGACCGGGACTTTGAACTTCTGGCTTGTCTGCTTTTGGGTGGCGTCGGCCGCGTCCGGGTCATCCGCTTCGGGATCCGCGTCGGGGTCGTCGCTGTCAGGGCCAGCACCGTCGGGCTCGTCGCCTTCCAGGTTTTGATCGACATCGGAGTTGTCCGGCTGATCGCCGGGTTCGTTGTCGTTGGGCAGTGCATCCCCTGCTTGGTCGGCCTCGGGGTTATCGACCAGGAACGCTGCCACGTCATCCATAGACACCGGGGCCATGTCGGCTTGTCCAGTCATGTGATGTTTACTTTCAAGTCAGGACCACCCCCACGAGACACCTGGGGGTAGACACGGGACGCATCACTGCGGAGCCCAAAAGGCTGGTGTGGGCCTACAAAACCTTGCGGAAAGCCCGCTTGATGCCCGATTCGCTGCGGGCGGCATCGATGTCGATCTGGGCGCGTGCCATCTTCCCGGCTTCAAGCATGCCGCGCAGTGTCTCGGCCACCTTGTCGGTGATGCGCGCAGCTTGGGCCAGAAGCAGCAGCCCTTCCTTGTCGCGGATCGGGCAGCGCTTCATCTGGGCCATGGCGTCTTCGCTCATGAGGCGCAACGCCTCGTTGAACGCCGGGTTGTCGAGCACGAGCTGGGCTTGCTGGGCGAAGTCGGACAGGATCTGGTTTTCGCTGCGGCTCATTGCTGCACCTCTGCGGCGATTTCGCCGGTTGCGGCGGCGGTGGCCGCGTTGTCGAGCTTGGACTTGCTGCTGATGTTGGCCGCTTCGATCTTGGTCGCAGCATCGAGCTCGGCGTTCCAGCGCGCCTGCGCTTGCTCCTGCTCGAACGTCCACTGCTTGAACGCCATTTCGCGCTGGTGGCGCTGGTCGTCGTACTGGGCTTTCAGCTGCTCGAGCTCGGCTTCCTTCTGGACCTTGAGCGCGTGCTGCTCGGCTTCGGCCTGTTGGCGGTTGATGTCCACTTGCGCCTGCATCTGCATTTTCATGCGCTCGAGTTCGGCCTGCTGCGCGAGTTCGGCCTGCTTGCCTTGGGTATCGGCCTGCAGCTTCACCATCTCGATCTGCTGCTGGCTCTGCGCCTTGATCTGTGCGACCTGCAGCGCTGGGTCTTGCGGCGCCGGAGGCTTCTTCGGTAGCGGCGCCTGGCCCGGATCGGTCAGGAAGTCACCCACGTTCTTGAAGCCGCCCAGGGCGATCATCTTCGCCTGCGTGTTGAACATCTGCTGCGGCGTCACCATCATTTCGCCCATTGGCGACGGTGCGAGCGCCATTTGCGTCTGCCAGATATTGCTCAGCACGGCCAGCTGCTTGTCCTTGTCGCCAGTTCCGAGCCCGACATTGGCGGTCATGTCGTAGCCGTCGGTCCACTCGTTCGGGTTGAGCTCCACGAACTCGCCGCGCAGCTTGAACGCGATCGGCTGCATGTCGCCGGAGGTCAAGAGGCGTAGCGTGCCCTTGAAGATCGGCATCACGACGGTTTCGGCCAGGATGCGTGCGATCAGCTTGATGCGGGACTTGGCCGCATTGGCGGTCATCATGACTTCGGCAGCCGTGCGGTCGGGCCGCAGCGCGTTGGGGTCCAGGCCCTGCTGCTGCTTGGAGACGCCCGTGCGCTTCTCGCCCATCTGATCGACGTACTCGAGCAGCGGGAACATCTGGTTGCCGACGAAGGTGGTGGGCTCCATCTGCACGGCGCCCATCGACTTCACCCGAATATTCACGCCTGGCCGGCCGTCCAGCAGGTCGTCAACATCGGCCTGCGGTGCGCCGTTGCCGTCTACCAGCAGCAGCTTGCGCGGGTTGTTGGAGGCATAGGCGTTGTTCACGACACCACGCGTCAGCTCGGTCTTGAGCATCTGGAGGTCGCTCATGATCTCGGCAACGCTCATGCCGTCCCAGCGGTGCTGCACGAGAATCGGAGAACCAGTCGCAACCGGCACCTCGTCGCATTCCTCGTTGCTGAGGATCTTGTCGTCCAGGCGGTAGATCTCGCGACGCTCGGCGATGCCGTCACCGTCGAAGTCCACGAGCACCCATTCGATGCGCAGGTAGCCGCGCGTCATGCTCTCGTCGTCAGTTTCGACGGCGTTGATCGGGTCGTTGATCTCGTTCGTGAGCCCGCGGCGGCTGCGACGCTGTTCGATGGACTCGCCAACTCCAGGCTGCACGCTGGCGGCCAGTTCCTCGGCTGTCACGTCCTTGTGGCCCATCTGATGCACATCCGAAAGCGTCACCTCCATGTTGCGTGCCACATAGGGGCAGTCCGCAAGCATCGGGCTCGTCCAGTCGCGCTGGATCAGCAGGTTGTCGGGCTCGAACGCCTCGATCTTGATCACCGTCTTTTCGGTCGGCTGCGAGATGAGCGCGCTGATCAGCGTCTGCATCATCGGCTGCCCCATCTCGTTGAGCGCCGGCTGGCCGGTCATCGGGTCGATGAGTGGCTGCTGCACCTCTTCGGCGGCAACGATCTTGCCCTTGGTCTCTTCCAGCTTCAGCGCCAGCATTTCCGGGCTGAGCCCGTTCAGACGCTCTTTGCGGTTGGTGCGCAGCGTCTCCTTGCGCCAGTGCACCGCGCAGTTCTTGAACATGAGGGCGTCCTTGAACGCCGTGTACAGGGTCAGGAACCCGTTGTTCTGCTTGTAGAACACGTAGTTGCAGGCGTCGGTGGCCTGGTCTGCGCCCTTCGCATCGGAGGCCTGCGTGGGCTCGAACACCACCGCGTCGTCGCTGCTCACGAACATGTCGAGCAGGTCGGGGAGGATCCATTCAACGGTGTCCTGCACCTCAGACGTGACGATGGACGACCAGCCCTCTTCCTCGTTGCCGTAGGGCTGGCGGTAGTACTCCTTTGCCGCCGCGCGCCGTTCTTGCGCGAGCGTGCCCCAGGTGAACTGGGCGGAGTTTTCCTCCAGCTCCTGGAGCATGCCCAGGAGGGTGTCGTCGTCCATCTTCGCCACGGCTTATCGCTTTTTGGTGGCCGAGCCAGCGACGATGTGGTCGGCAGTGATCACGTTCGACACCGCGGCTTCAGGTTCTGCCGGCGTGCCCACACGCTCCAAGGATTCGGCCGCGATCTGCAGCGGCGACTTCTTCGGGAACGGCGGCGTGCCGACCACTGCCGAGCCGTCCGGGTAGGTGTGGAGCTCGCTCTTCGGGGTTTCGTTCGTGTCGGTCATGGTCATCCTTCGCTGGTCAAGCCAGCATGCGGTTGCGGTAGGTCAGTGCCTTGAAAGGCTGCGGCTTGGTGATCGCAAAGCGGCGCATCATGTATGCGTAGCGGACGGCAGAAAGGATGTCGTCGTCCAGCTTCACAATCTTTCCGTCCTTGCGGTGGTACATCCGCGCTTCTTCGAAGAAGTCGGCCAGGTGCGAGAACACCTTGAATCGGCCCGACTGCATGCGGTCGAGAATTTCCTGAACGCCTGCCTCAACGCCGTTGCCGCCACTTCCTTCGATCTCTTCGCCCTTTTCGTTCGGCACTGGCGGGTGAGTCGCCTTGTCCTTGAGCATCTTCAAACCCTGGGCTTCGTACTGGTCGCGCAGTGCCTGCCCTGAGCCTTTGTCGTGCTGCATGCCGTCATGCGGCCAAGCCCACGGGAGCCAATCGCCCCAAGGCTTCACGGTCGCGGCGAACATCAGCGGCGTCTGCTCGCGCTGGCGATGCGCCGCGGTGACGTAGATGATGTCCGCGTCACGGTCCCAAGCGATCCGGCCCGCGGCACTGGGGTGGTCCCAACCGAAGTCAATGCCGCAGATCTGCACCCAGTGCTTCGGGATCTCGAAGGCTTCAACCGAGATTGATTCGTCGCTGACGGGATAGATACGCCCACTCCCCAGTGTTGGAATGCCTTTGGTCCGCGCTTCTCGCTCATGTGCCGGGTAGCTTGCGACGATTGCCGCGCGTTGCTCGGGGCTGATGTGCTCCGCGTCGTCGATGGTCATCCGCGTGACGTGCGTCCCCGCGGGCTTCTCCATCGTGAATCGCTTCACGGGCCCAGTCATGCCCTTGAGCGGCGTGAATGTCATTGCGAGGCTTCCGCCCGTCGCGTTCGTGCGGGTCAGTGCCTCAAAGTAAATGTCTTCGTCGGGCTCTTCATCGAGCCAAACCCAGTCCAGTGTCTCGGCCTGGAACTTCTCGCGGCCTTGGTCGTAGCTCTTGAAGCCCAGCAGGCTCTCGCCGGCTTGGACATCGCCGCCGCCACCGTGCCGAATCACCAGGGTGTCGATGGCATCAGCAACGCCGCGCTTCATTGACTTGTCTTTGATCGCGTCGCGGGGGATTGCACCCGTTCCGATGACGTTGATCCGGCCACATAGCACGCGCTGGACAGAATCTCGGGTCACTTCGCTGGTCACACCAGCCGCCCAACCCGCAATCGGCTTGGTGAACTCTCGTCCCGGCCACCAATCGGGATAGCGCCCGGTGAAGTGCATCGCCGTCTCGAAGCCAGCGCTCCAGGTCTTTCCCAGCTGGTTGCCGGCCATCAGGAGGCGTTCCCGAGCGGTCTTTCCGGCCGCGTGGAACTCTGCTTGCTTCGGGTAGGCCCGGTACAGCTTCAGCTTGTTCCCGGCGGCACGGTGCTGCTTTTCAGCGTGCAGCGCCAGGTATTCAAGCTTCTGGACTCGGGTCAGCACTTGCAGCTCGCGCCGCTTCGATGGCCTTCAACCGAGCGTCAAGCTGCTCGTCGGTCAGGTCGGTCAGCGTCGTCTTCTGGTCGATCTCGATCTTCTCGCCGTAGCCGCGGGGGTCAGCCTTGGAGGCTTTCCAGCGGTAGTGGTGAGCCAATTCCTTGGCGCGAGCCAGCGTGAACGGGTCATTCGCCAGGCGCAAACCCTCTTCGGCTTTCTCGTCGAAGCTGCGGGCTGCGGCGATCCGGGCCTCGCGTACACGCGCGGAACGCTCCGCATCGGCTGCGATCCATCGCCCGAGCGTTGCAATCCCCATCCCGAGCTCGGTGCAAATCGCCGTCTGCGTCTCGCCTGCGGTCAGCTTGTCACACAGCCAGTCGAGCCCGAGGGTGTCGAGCGACTTGGCTTTATCGCCCTTTGCCATGATTGATCCTTTCGGGGCTGCCTTGGCTTATCCGAGGGTTGAAATAAGAAACCCGCCCGCTCTTGCGAAAGGGCGGGCTAAGGCTGGGTCGTCCGCCACGAGAAATTGGGTCAGGCGCTGGCGAAGCGGCACATGATTGGCTATGCGCATGAGCGGAGTGCCGCGTTCGCGTAGCCTCGCGATGTACCCACATTTGCAGGCCCAAGTCACTTATCCTGCCTAGCGAGAACAAACACGAGGGGAAGATGTTCCTTACGCACCACGCAACGCCAGCAGAATTGCTTTCTCAAATTATCACCATCGGTAAAAATCGAGAAGCAACCCGCGCATTTAAGAATTTCCGCCACAACAAGGATCTCTGCCCCGCTTTCACGGATCGTATTAGGGCAATCTTGTCGTCGTTTTTAAGGCATCGAGCCTCGGCATCGGACATCCAAGGATTTGACGACAAAGGAATCGACGTTTATTGCCAATTCGTCAATCGCAACGATGACTACGAGGTAATCGGCCTTCAAATCAAAGACCACAATGAGATCGAATCCGACCTTAAAAGAGATTCGGCAAATAGAGTTCTCATACCAAAACTAAAAGCTCAATACGTTGATGCAAAACGCGCTCACAAGTTCAGCAAGTTCTATATCGTCCTGTGTACTGATGCGATTAAGAACGCAGACTTCATCCGGAGGGTGCACCAAGCATTCGAAGGTATAGATGACGTGACGGTCGTTGACCCTGAGCAAGCGTGGCACTTTTTTAGGTTGGACTCCGATGAAATTTCAGCTTGGTGCACGCAAATTCTTTCCGAAGGCGACTATGCCATCACGAAGCTCAAAGAACGGTTTGAAGACGATTCCCCCGTTTATCGAAAGGTACTTATCAGAAGTGTCGTCGAAAACCTAGAGGGCAAGTTGACGTTTGACATACGCGATTTCGAGGACTATGCCGACTACCAGCAACCCGACATCACTACTGCGATGGTCGATGAACTAGAGAAAGTGGTTCATCAGCTAATGCTCGAAGATCTAATTGACAACCCCAGCGGCGGCACACGTTTCGAAGTAAATTTCTCTGAAGAAATTGCAATTCGTGCGATTTACTACGATTTGCGAGTACGGCATGACATCGCGGGCGAATGGGCGGCCAAGAGAATCAATCTCTTAGCTAGGGAATTCGAACGCGAAGGCATCTAACCTTCGAATTTTCATCTCGGCTTGCTTCCAGGCCGCGATGGAACCCGACCGACTAGAGCGGTGGCCTCATCTCGTCGATCCGCCGAATCACTTCGTTGATCTGCGCGATGAGTTCGCCACTCCCGTCTTGATCACGGAGCTTTTCGAGCAGCTCTTGCGGCGTGGTCCCGTACTCGTAGCAGTACCTCAGCACGGCAGGCTGGAGCAACTCGGTGGTGCCAGCCAGAGCCGCCAGGTCAGCGCACCATTGAGCGAAGGTTTGGGCTGTCATTCCCCGAAGCTATCAGAAAGCAAAGATGCACCTACTTCTTCCTCGCCAGCTTCTGCTCATCCATAAAGATGGCCAACGCGATCACCGAAAGCTGCTCATGGGGACTGGCTTCGCACATGTCGTTCACCCTCGACCGCAGTTCAACATGATCCGGCAAGCTCACGTTCGGCTTTTCGTTGACCGCGTTCTGAAGGGCCATTCCCGTAAGGGCTCCCTGTACCCAAGAGAACATGGCGTGGGCGTTGTGTGACGCCAGATCGTTCTTCCGAGCTTTCGCCGTCGCATCCAGGAACTCGGCACAAGTGCGCGCCCCTGCGCCGAGGATGAAGAACCTCGGCTCATCCGCCTGCGTAAGTTGAGCAAGGGAAAGCGTCAAGACGCCGATCTGCAGCTTGAGTCGAGTACAGATTTTCATTCCGGCATTGTCTCAAGCCCGGAATGGAGAAAAGCTCGAACGTGGCGGCATACTCCACGCCAAGGAGAGAAGAATGGGAAGACTTTTTACTTGGCTGGGCAGCCTCGGCACCCTGGCCTATTCGGGACTACTCGCCTACCTGATTCACCGTCGGTGGGACGCGCTCGTAAAGTTGCCGCTAAACGAACTCGGCGACTTCTTGGCCGGCGCGTTCGGACCGCTTGCCATCCTCTGGTTAGTTCTTGGCTATTTCCAACAAGGGATTGAACTAAGACTGAATAGCAAAGCGCTGCATCTACAAGCAGAGGAACTAGCCAATTCCGTGGAACAGCAGCGTGAGCTCGTCAAAGTGGCCCGCGACCAGTATCAGTCTGACCGCGAGGCCATGGAGCATCAGATGAAAGCCTTAGCAGACGAGCAAGAAAGAAGCAGGCTCGCTGCGCTTCCCAAGTTCACCCTCTCGTTCGGAGGAAGCCATAGCACTGAAAGTACGCATTCACTGAACTTCGCTAACTATGGAAGGACCTGCACTGACCTACGGCTAGTTTCAGATCTCGACATAGTGCAATTCAGGCCAGAATCAATATTGCTGCTCGAGACGGGTAAATCTGCGAAGTTTGAGTTCACTGCCCCCAGAATTCCGCCGTTCGAATCCACGGTAGTCTCGCTGTCCTTCGTCGATGGGCGCGGCGAGCTGGGCAGCTACCAGTACAAATTGAGCTTTAGACCCGGCAATGGCTATTCCACCGCGCGACTCGAACCCATCGATTCAAAGCGACCCTCGGCAACGTAGCAGTTTGTCCAGGAAGGATAACCAGTGGATCCAGACGAAATCTTCGTTGAGCCCCAACATTTAAACGTTCGCCGATCCAATGCTCTCCGCACTTGACCCAATTTCTCCCGCAAACCTGATCCGCCTTTTCTTGAATGGTTGGATCGTGAATGGCATGGGTGGCGGCCTGATAGTTGGACGGACCCACGAAGAGGGTCACATCATCATGATGAGCCCGACTGAGAGCTTTGGCGAACTTACGCTTGTAGGGCTCGTATCTGGAGGCGAATACCTCCTTTGCAGAGAAGCAACTGAACAGCATTGGGATCGCATTCAGGCGATCAACAAAGATAAGTCACCCTGTAGCGAAAAGATCGATGTGACGGCGGAAACCCGCATCCTCAACACTAGAGGCGAGCCTCACGACAAGGTTTTGCTGGTCCATGGACAGTTCATAGTTAACGCCCAAGCTACCAAGCGTCATTTCTCGGAGTTGGAAGCCATGAACTCACAATATCCGAGCCACAACGGGATTGTTCTGACACCGGACGAACTTGCGGCTTTGAAAAGTACTGTGATCTAAGCAACAGTCATCACCTCTCTAGACCAATTCAGCATCAAAGAGCAGCGTCGAATCGTTGTAGATGGCCGCGTCATTCACGATCAAAATTCTGCAAGTTCGTGCATGCGGCCAGGCACCACCTACAAATTCCGCATCAAGCGTGCGACCAACCCACAGAAGACTCAAGCAGTGGACCGCAAAGTCAGTGGACGGATTTGCTCCTTTTAGATGAATCTGGCCGCGGACACTGTTTGCTGTCCACGACAGAACACTGATGACGTGCTCTTCAAACAAGAACCTCGAGATAGACGACGTGATCCAGACGACGTCCGTCACAGCGTCTCCACCCTCTCGGCTCGAGAGGATTCGGCGAGCAAGCCGAACCTTCTAGACCTCGCCATTCTTTACGCGCCTCCACTCTTCAGTGAGAAGCCTTTTTCCAGAGTCAAGAACGCCAAGACGCAGGTTGTCCCACTCTTCTACCTCTGCATCGCGAAGGTCTTCATGAACAGGAACATTCGAGACGAACTTCTTCAACTTGACCATTGCATCCAATAGACGTTGATGACCCGGCTCGGATCCGACGAGGCGGAGGTCAATCCGGTTGGCAATGATGGCCGAGCTTTTGATCGCGTCTTTCATGGACAAAAATCGATTCCACTGTTCAGCTTCGTCACCAATGTTTCTGGACTGCAAATGCTGGAGCTCGAGATACGTGGTGTAGGCGCTAATCAGTTCGGCTATGTCTTCACGCAATTCATTGATCCAGGTGTACCTCTTCGTCGCAATGCTGTCGGCGACTTGGCGCTTAGCGATCGACTCTTGAAGTGCTGCCTGTCTAGCTGCTATCGCTTCCTGAAGCTTTGCCTGTCTGACTGCAATTCGCCACTGAAGCAGAGGACCGACCACCATCGAGATGATCGCCACCGTTCCTAGTGAAAACTTATTGAAGGTATCCGCCGAAATATCCACTACGTCACTCCTGCGGCCAACAACCGCCAAGTGAGGATGTTACGGTTTCTACAGGCGACAGGTCCACCGCTCAGCGACGGAAGGCCGCAGACCAATCCTTCCGATGGACGCGATGGCAAAAAGCCGCCTCAAGGGCGGCTTCGGATGGTTTGGAGTGAGCTCCGCCATCAACGGCTGGGCTGCTCTTATTGTTCCCGGCTCACCCGGGATTTGTACAGGCAACGTGATTCTAAAACCAAATCGCCGACCAGGTAAAGACTTTTTACTTTGCCGCTTCAGCGGCGGCAATCTTCAGGTCCAGATACCCCGCGATCTGCTTCATCGCTTCGGGTCCGGCCATCGCTTGATGCCGCTCCATGTGCGCGATCAGCCAGTCGGCGACCTCGGCATGCTCCTTGAAGAGCTTGCTCAGCGACGAGCGTCCAGTGCCCTTGCATGGCTTGCAGCGCACGCCGAGCGTCTTACTGCCAGGGATGACCGTCGCCCCATGTCCGCCGCAATGGCAGCAGGTCGGATTGCGATGCCAGGCAACGCAGCCTTGCGCCAGGTCGTAGGCCTGCACGCGGTTCAGTTTCACGCGCATCGCCCTCGCCTGCCGCCATGCGTCATCAGCCAGGATCTCGACGAGTTCACGCGCCGCGGTGCCGTCGCCAAGGAACAGGCGCTGCAGCGCGACGGCCAAGGGAAATTGACGCGCGGCGAGCCCCATGGCGCCGAGCACATCGGAATCCGACCGCGTGGTGCGTTCGCTGATTTCCAAGTTGGACGACCGAACCGCGGCGGCGTACCGCTCGATGACTTTCATTCGCGACCTTTCAAGCTGTCGCCAATGCGTGCGACCAGGTTGCGGCGGCTTCCGTCGATGGACGGCCGTCCGGTGCTGTCCTCGAGCCGGCGCAGCAGCTCGTTCATCTCAACATCGGTCATCTGCCCACGGCGCTTGAGCACTGTGGCAAAGCTCTCGATGACTTCAGCTGTGGCCGCCCGGTGGGCATTCATGGTGTCGGCGAAGAAATCCGACGCCTTCAGGTACTGCTCGAAATCGCGCATGCTCATTGGGAAACCTCACGGTCCCCGCCAGCAGCGCTAAGCTCCGTTTGGGTCTGGGCTGTACAAGCCTCGCACGATGTCCCGTTCTTCGCGGATCGGGCGCAATTCCTCCGCTTTGGCGAGGCATTCATCCCTTGTGCCTGTGAAGAGCAGCCGGCAGCCACTTTCCACATTGCTATGGAAAAGGCGCATGCCGTTGTTGCAGGCGCGCTCGAGCGATTCGACGTGGAATGCGTTGGTGTCGCGATTCCACAGCAGAGTGAAAACTTCGGGCATTTGATGCTCCAGGAGGGATTGGACAAATGCAATCCCTCCCGGCATCTACGCGGACGAGTGCTCGCAGCCGGTTGGACTGCTCGTTCAGTCATTCTCATGACATCTCCTGGTCTTGGGTTGAGAATTCGACAAAGCGAAGCGGGAGCTTCCTTGGTCCGGTTCGGTACTGCTGAGTGGGCTTGTCGAACCACAGCCGTAGCGTGTAGTCCTGCACTCCGTCTTCGCGCTGCTTCTTGAGGATCAGCTTGGCGTCGATGCCCTCCTGCTGTTCCTGCCACTTGGCGAGGGCGTCGGCGTCGTTCGGGTTGGCGGGCGCTTCGTCCTTCTGGGCACGCCAGATGGAGAACACGTTGTCGGCGCCGTTGACGATGCCGCCGGCACCTGCGACTTCCATCTTTCCGGGCGCCTCGGTTTCGTCGCGCAGCTTGCGCGGGTGCGCCACTAGGTGGATGTGGACGTTGTGCGTCTTCTTGAACGAAACCAGCTTCTGCACGGCCTCGTTTTGCTTCGTGATCGCGCCGGGGCCGTCCTGCGGCACGTCGATCATCATCAAGCTGTCGATGACGAAGTGCCGGACGCCATACCGCCGCGCGGCATAGGCGAACACCTCGAGCAGGCGGTCGAGCTTCGCCACGCCCACGAGGTCGAACAGCCACAGGCGTTCCCTGAACCAAGCGCCAATCGCGCGGATGTATTCGCGGGTCGGACGGTCTTGGCCGCTGGCCTGCTTGTGCAAGCGCTTCAGGTGGCGGGCAGCCCCCATCTCGCCGGAGAAGATCACCACGCGCTCTCCCTGCAGCATCAAGCCGAGCAGGATTTGGTCGAGCATCAGGCTCTTGCCATGTCCGTTGATGCCGGTCCAGCAGGTGTATTCGGAGAGCCGAAAACGGAACCAGTCGAGCTCCTTGTCGATGTACAAGGCCGGGTCTAGCGGCGTACCAGGCGGCGGGTAAAACAGCGCTTCGACGGCGGCGGTGTAGTCGTTGGCGTTGCGCAGCTCGTCGGGGTCCAACGGCCGGGCGTCATCCATCGCCTGCTGGAAATCCACTGCTTCAGCGCCATCCTGCAGCCACTGGTTGGCGTCCTTGGCGCCGAGCCGCACGCGACGGCAGCGCTCTACCCCCAGGCGGTTGATGACCTCGGCTGCACCCTTGTCGCCGGCCTCGTCGTTGTCGAAGCAGATCAGGATGTCGTCGAATCGCCCGAGCTTTTCCCAGTCGTGTTCGATCCATTGGTGGTTGCCGGCGCCTTGATTGACGGACAGCGCCGGCACGCGCATCTGGTGCAGCGTCATGGCGTCGATCTCGCCTTCGGTGATCGTTACCGTGCGCGCCTTAGGGTCGATCAGGTGCCACCCGAAAAGACATGGTGCGGCACCTGGCTCCTGGCGCATGTCCTTCTTTTCATCCGGGTTCCGGTACTTGATGTTGATGAGCTCGCCGTGCTCGTCGATGAACGGAAAGACGGCGTAAGTTTTGCCGTGCTGCACCTGCTCGGCGACCTTGAAGGCCCGGATCGTTTCTTCGGTCAGCCCACGGCCCATCAGCCATTCGGCAGCCCGGGCTTTCGCGGCCGGCGCACGCGGGCTCTCCGGTCGGCGGAAGGTCTTTTCGGGCGGACGCGGGAAGTCGTCGCGAATGCCGAAATGCCGCTTGATGTCCTTCATGGCCTCGACCATCGACTGCCCGCGGCAGGCCATCCACAGGTCGATCAGGTCGCCCGCCTGACCGCTCGCGAAGTCGGACCAAACGCCCGCCTTGTGCCCCCGGATGCACACGGAGAGGCTGTCGCCCGGCTCTCCGTTGACGTTGCCGGCCTTCCACTCGCTGCCGCGCTGCTTGCCCTGTGGCAGCAGCATGCGTGCGATCTCGGCGGCTTGGCTGGCCAGCATCTGTTTTGCTTCGGCAGCGTTCAAGCGGTCGCCTCCTGCGGCACGCGCTTGCCGTCGCGGAACTCGCGGAAGTTGCCGAGGTGGCAACGCTCGTTCTGCGCCTCTGCGATGTGGGTGAAACCGGCCGCCTTCCACCACGCCACGCCGTCGATGAGCGGCACCGCCGTTGCGGACGGCGAGGACTTCGATCCGCCGCGGTCCTGCTCCTTGCCGAGCCAGCCCGACAGGAAGCGCCGGACGCCTTTCGCGGTTTTTCGCTTGGTCGGGTTGTCCTTGCACCAGATGCGCGCTCGGAGCAACTCGCCGACGACATCGACGCTCGGAAACGCCTGCTGCCACTCTTGCACCTCGGGCGCCTTCACCGCGAAGTCGCTCCCATCGATCAACGGGATCAAGACCACGGTCGGCAGCGCTGCTGCGTCGGAGCCGGATTCCGGCTCGGCGCAAAAAGAACCGTCAGGTTCTTTCTTTGGAGACGGAGACGGAGACGGAGACAGAGACGGAGACGGGGCACTGCCAGATTCAGCCAGTGGCAAGCCCGTGGCAGGTTTGGGCAGTGCTACTGGCGTGCCCGTGGCAGTGCCACTGGCACTATTTGGCACAGCAGCAAGCAAGCGCGCAGCGTACTCGGGCATCTTCCTGGCAGCCTCTGCGCGTCCGTGTTGCTTGCACAGGGCAGCGTAGCGAGACTTCTCCGAACGCGCATCGCTGCCCGCCGCCCAAGGGTTGTGCTCTTCCCAATCATGGATCGAGCGCTCGCCTTCCACTCCATCGAGAAAGCCAACTGTCACGAGCTCACGCACGAACGCGCCCTCTTCTCCTGTCCAGTCAACGGCGAGTTCGATGTCCTCATCACTCATGCCCGTCAAAGCACCGTCGCTTCGGTTGTCCGCGGTCCAGAGGAAGAGGCAGACCAGGTGCCATGCACCGGCAGCACCAACACGTCGGATCAGCTTCTTTGTCTTCGGATGGCCGGGCAGACCCGTGGAGATACGTGCATCGCTGGTCATCGCCAAGCTCCCATTTCATGATCGGTCGCCCAGCGGGCATTGCTGAAATTGCCGCGGTGCACCCGCAGCCAGTAGATGAAGTGGACGAACCACAGGAGAGCGCGGCGCATCAGTCCCACTCCAGTGTGCGAACGGACTGAACGGCGCTCAGGTGCTGTTTCGCCATCAGCAGCAAAGCGTCTACGTAGTCGGGCGGAAAACAGCGCATGTCCTGACCGACCACGCGCAGGCCGGCGTGGGCCATCACCAGCGCTAGCTTGTCCAGGTGGTCACTGAGCAGCCGCGAAACGGTGGACTCGCTCACCCCCATGGCGGCGGCGATGGCGGTCTGAGAGGCGTCACGCTGTGTCGCCTTGAGGATGCTCGAGACGATCTTCCGAGCGCGATCTTCGGGCGGATCGACAGTCACCTTGCGACCTCCTGCAGAGGCATGCACGAGCTTGCAGCTCCGTGCATCCAGATGCGGCGGGTGCAAGAACGTGCTGTCTGTCTTGCTGGTGCTTCCGGGTGGGCATGGCCAGACTTCGTATCCATGAACACACGCCTCGCCATGCCTGCAGCAACGAATGACCCGGACTTCATCCACAACAGCACACGGACCACGCTGAGCACGAATGCCGATCCAGCAGGCAAGGCCCCAGCACGGGTGACCCTGCGCACCAGCAGACTTTTAATCCGTTGGCTGGACGGTGACGTTGAGGTGAGATTCGCGGCCCAGGATGTCGACGTCACACCGAGAGGCCGCGCAGCACCGCGCACGGACAAACGATGAGCGGCGGACATCAGGCGGTCGCCTTGCGTCCGCTGCGCTTCGAGTTGCGCAGCACTTCCCAAGGCACGTCCGGACGCAGATCCTCACAGCGCACGCCGGTCTCCCGCTCGATGGCTGGGCAATGCTCAGCTGGCACCTTCTTACGAAATGCCCACATGCCCGGGGTAGATCCGGCAACGCCGATCAACTCAGCCAGCCGAAGCCGGCTTCCCGCAATCTCAACCGCCCTGAGGAACGCTTCCATGACTCTTCCTTGTTCAAACACGATAGAAGCCCAAACTCTAACACGTTCGAATTTAAAAGGTATGGGAGAATTTCGTTCGTGAAGACAATCGCAGAACGAGTCAAAGCCGTCAGGCAGGAACTGGGCTGGAGCCAGGTGCAGTTGGCGGAGGAAGTGGGCGTGTCTCAGAGCTCGATTGGGAACATCGAATCTGGCTTCAGACAGCGTCCGCGGGAGCTCGTGTCCATCGCCAAGGCCCTGCGGGTGTCGCCCGAATGGCTTGAGACAGGCAAGGGGCCGAGAACGGAGCGAGCTTCCCTCAAGCTCGTTGGAGCGGACGCTGAGCCGTCAGTGAGAGCGCTGGTGGAGCACTTGGCCAACATCGCCGCGCAGCAGCGGCCGACGCTCCGCAAGAATCTGGGAAATCTGCTCGTCGACCTGGTCGAGAACCCCGAGGACACCGCTCTCATCGAGCAAACCGTCGCAGACATCGAGCGGTTCTTTGCGCCGCTCTCGCCTCCACCCGCGGCGTAGAAGACAATCCTGACCCGGACCGGCGATGAAAGAAATCCGGCTCGGTTGGGCGATAGAAGTCAGCCACCTCAAGCACCAGATTCAAGCAGCGGCGAGTTGGAGGCGGGAAACGTCAGCCCTTCGCCGGGACTTGGAAATCATGGTCGAAGTGGGCAACGAGGTCTTTGGCAAAGGCACCCACTGGATCGAAGAGCGGTCCGTTCTGTCTACAGGCGCTAAATCGCAGGGTTCTCGCTCATAGCTCCTTCGTAACGAATGGTTAGGATCGCGCTGCATAACAAAGGAGCGAGGGATGAAAAGTCTTGCGGCGATAGCGCTGCTGGCCCTAGCAGGCTGTGCAGTTCCCACTACTGGTGTTGTTCCGCGAGGGGACGACATGTTCACTGTCACTCGACAAGGCAGTAGCGCTTGGGTGAGCGTTGATTCGCTGAAGACTGCGGCGCTTCAGGAGGCAGATGCCTTCTGCCACTCCAGGGGGAAGAAGATGAAGTTCATGTACAACAAGGACATTCCAGCCGGCCCGCTTGGTCGCTGGCCGGAGTCGGAGGTGCTCTTCAAATGCGATTGATCGTCCTAACAGCACTCGCCATCATCTTGGTTGGCTGCGCCGTACCTACCGTCTATCAAGATCCAAAGACTGGCAACGTAGCCCAGTGCACTGCGTCTACGCCCGGCGTATTCCCAATCATCGCCCAAGGCGAGATCAACAGTTGCTCGGCCGCCTATGAGCGTATGGGATGGCAGAGACGATGAGGCGAGCCACGCTCTCCATAGCCTTATTTGCTTCGCTCGTTGGATGCGCGACTACGACCCCTGTGCAACCTGTAGGTCGCGATAGATTTATGATTGCCTCAACGGTTCGCGGCGGCCTCACGACAGACGGACAGATCAAAGCCGACCTGCTAGAGCGCGCTCGCGCGTTCTGCGGCAAGAAGGAGATGGTTCTTGAGTCCTCCACGTCTGGCGGGACACAAGGGTGGACTCCGCAGACGGCTGAAGTGCTGTTCAAATGCGAGTGACCCCGTGCAGCCACCCACATTCGCCCAGCAAGGGACATGGTGCTAGCGCCCTTACACCAAGCCCTCCCGAAGCCCGCTGCGTGCGGGCTTTTTTCATCCCCGGGCCGGAATCGAGCCGGCACATCCCGCGCTGAATCTGTTTCGACTAACCGGTAGACCGCTACGCCGGAGCGCCCGAAGACGGCGGGTCGCGACCGCCTGAGCGTGCAAGGGATCGTCCGATGCGCTGCCAAAGATCAAGCGCACTCGGCCACCCCAAGGATAGAAGGACCGTTCAAGCGCGTGATGAATGCCAGCGTCCGTGGCACGGACCTCAATCTCGACTCGTAGTGGCTGCATGATTTCTCCAGTTGCGCGCGGTGCGCAGCACGATTGTCAATGCCTTCGTGATTGTTATGTAGCCCCTCTGTTCTTCGGAGGTCATCTCTCTGCCGTTGCGGGAAAACTGAAGCGCGCAGCGGCTGGTGCTCCCTTCCCTCGTGTTGATGGCAATATCACGGGTGTGATACAGCAGAGCATTCCCCACAAAAGCCGCCCCTCGAAAAAGCCCAAAGAACACGTTCACCAGACAGTGGACGTGTGTGTTGGCTGCCTCGTGGACGACCAGATCGACCTGTTCTGGCACGCGGGCGCGGGGCTAGCTGAGGCTTTGCTTTTCCTCGGCAAGAAGGACATTCAAGAGCTCATTAAAACTCTGCCGCTTGATCCGGATGAAGCCGAAGCCCAGATTGAAGCTCTGCAAGAGTTAGAACAAGCAGAGGATTTTCCGGAAAACAAGCCTGACGCGCTGAGTCAGAATCTATGGAGCCTGGTAAGCAACGAGCATAGCCACTGCTACTCGCATTCTGAGCGGCTGGGGCAAGTTGAGATTCTCACTGGCATCCTATCGATAGATCGCGCAGCCCAGTACCTACAGAAGGGTAAGGTCGCGGCATGTTTTGCGTCCTGTAGTCGTGCGCATTTGCACCTCGGCATGGCGCTCGTACAAGCGGGAACGTCCTTCGCAAAGGACTCTTTGCGTTCCGTGGCGCAACGCGGTGGCATTGCGAAGGTCGCTCAGGATCCAAAGCAGCGAACCAAGGACAAGGCGAAAGAGTATTGGTTACGCTGGCAAGAATCACCATCGCTCTACGCCGGCCCAGAGGCATACGCCAAGGACATGATGAACAAATTTGGGCCGGAAAGCGAGCTGCCTGAGGCCCAAGCCATTCAAAACATTGAGAGCCCTCGGCGGTGGAATCGCCAATGGAAGTCCCAGATCAATACTACTGAGCTGCCTGAGTAGCTACTCAGCCGCCAGTGTGCGCATTCAACCGGCACTGTGCAATAGATTGGATTGCGTCTAACGAGTCCAATCTGCTCCATACCGCAGCACATCGGATGCACCGCGGAACGTGAGCTGGGGCCACCATGGACGATGTATCGACAGGCGGAAGCTGCCTATCGCTTTTGCTCCAATTTCTCGACGCGCCTGCGGATTTCATCCAGTTCGGTGCCACCGCTACGGCCTGCGAGTCCGTCGAGCACCAGTTTCCGAAGGGCCATTTCAATGCTCAAGCCCTCTTCTTCGGCGAACTTGGCAATCGCGCTGTAGTGCTCTGGGGGAATGTCCAAGGGGAATATGGTCACTCCCGATGGGTACTTGGGAACATCGCCTGGAGCACCAACCGAACCCTCTCCGTGAGCCAGCCACGCGAATTCAACGTTGAGCGCTTTTGCAAGCTTGGCGACGACCTCTGCTCTCGGCGAGCTTCGTCCTGCCTCGTAGCGAGAGATCTGCGCCGCAGCTACGCCGCTCACCTCTGAGAGGTTTTGCTGGCTCCAGCCCATAGCCGAACGGGCCTTGATCAAGCGCAGGCTGAGAGATTCATCCATTGGACTGGCAAATAGTCATTAATAGTATTGACTAGTACTGAATCGTATGCACAATACGGTTTCCTACTGTTTGATACCACCTAGTACGAGCCCGGAGATTCTATGACCACCAAACCCAAACCGACGAAGCCACGCAAGGCGCCTTTTTCGCTCGCCCTTACCGACGAACTGGAAGCTTTCTTGAGAGCGAAGGCAGATGCAGGCTTTCGGTCGCTCACGAAGGAAATCACTATGCGGCTTGAGCAGTCGCGAAAGTTGGACCTCCAGGCTCCGCAGCGAGGCACCCCATGAGCCCGGGCGCGAAAGCAAGCGCATTCGCCAAGGCGCTTTGCAAGATTTCGAAGCAGCCGCTTCGCCAAACGCGACTGTCAGAAAGAGGTGAGGCCGTGTTCGCGCCAACGAACACAGCCTCGATGAAAAACCACCCCGTCAAGGATAGGACTTCACATGTTCAAGGTTAGCACGCACCCACAAGGCGCCGCAACAAGCGAGTCGGTCACGTTCGACTCATCGGCGTTCGATTCACTAATGATGCGCACGACCGAGATTCAGGCGCTCGCCTCTTGCATGGTCTGCCTGTCTGCAGTCGAAAGGTCAGCGGAGGGCGCTTACGTCGGCTACGAGCTGACTGAAGATGCATTGCCGCTGCTCGGTGGCGTGATCATGCGGCTCGCCCGGGAAGCCGAGACTGCCAGCCACCAACTGTGGAACCAGTACCGGGCAGCTTCCGATGTTGCCAACGGCCGTGGGGTGCAGCAATGAACGCCGTTGCCATCAAGCCCACCCCCTCCGCGCCCGCCACGCTCCGCGCCCCAGATGAGACAGTGACCCCGAACTGGCACACGGCAGCCTACGCCGGCCGCGCGGCGGTTACGAAGCTGCTCACCGAAGCTCTGAGCCTCAGCAAAGACGCGAACGAAGATTCGTCTGGCTGGGCACACCGCCTGATCTCGAACGCGATCACCGTTAACGACACCAGCGGCGACGAATCGCAATTCGAGATTGCGGACACCGCGTGCAACGTCGAGGCGGTGCTGCAAGGCGTGTTGAGCCTCAGCGACGATCCGGTGGTGTCGGTAGTCCGCGCCAAGCTGGAGCATGCGATTGCCATTACCGATGCAATCGTGACGTTCAACCCTCAGGAGATGGCCGCAGCAATCGAGACGGCACCCAGTGCTCCAGCAATGACTATCGCCGAGATCCGCGGGTGGATGGTTCTCGCTGATGAAAAACTAGAGCAGGCCTATGACGCGGCCGAGCGCGGCGAATACATCGACGAAATGCTTGACCACATCTGCCACTCGATGGTGCTTGAGCCGCTCCGCCTAGTCCAGCGGGAGGCCTTCACACAGTTCGACGCCCAGCGCGTCTATGACGGGCTGTTTCCGGTGTTGGCGGTCATCCATGGTGCGATCAAGGTTGCCGAGGGCACCATCATTCACCACACGCTGACGGAGGCATTCCAGCTTCTGGACAACGCGCAGGGAGCGCTCGACTCAGCGACGAGCCAGGTGCGCGCATTGCCGCTGGATGATGACGATCTACGAGGCGCAGTGAACCCGACGAGCCCCATCCAATCCGCTGCCCACTACGACGACCTAGAAATCAACGAAGTGGACTGCGCTGTCTCGGAAGCAATCGGCATCATGGTGGCGCGCGGCGAAGAAGCAAATTCGAATCTCGTCTACGGCGCCATTCTTGCGGCCGAGGCCGCCCGGACCGAATTGGCGAAAGGCATGACCACCAGGAACATGGACCAGTGCGCAGATGCAAGCGCGCCTCTCGACGTTGCCGCCGATGTCCTGCTCGCCGGTTTGGCTCAATTCGATGACCTCTCCCTGCATGGAGCATGGCGCCTGCTGGCTGGAGCAAAAGAACGCCTCGACAACGAGATCGAGCGAAGCATCGAACTCAGCAATGCGGGGGTGAAGTAATGGAAGCCCTTGCCGAAAGAACCACTCGCAGGGGCGCCGAGGCGCGCCAGATCATGACGCCGGAGGTTTTGAAGCAAGACCTTCCCGCCGCGCTCGCGGCCAACCAGGTAGACGCCATCACGAGCCACCTTGCGCATGCAGGATCGATGCTCTCGATGTTGATCCATGTGTTCAGCGGCCAAAGCTCGCTCGATGACGTGCGCGGCCGTGCCACAAGCGAAATGGTCATGGGTCTGGTGCAGCATGCCGATCACCAGCTGACCAGGGCCTACAACGAGATCACCGAAATCGATGGCAAGCTGCCCGACGAAGTGCGCCCCAGAATCTTCGAGGCGCAGGCCATCGTCGCACTGTTGGAGCGGATCGGCTTCGCTGGAGGCTTCGAGTACGACGCTTTCAGCGATCAGTACATCGTTGACTACCTGAGCGCGGCACAAGAGTGCATCGACAAGTCCAACGCAGGCGTTCAGGCGCACTGGGGGCAGCAAAATGCGTAACCCCCAGAACAGCCAGGCTCCCGGCGTTGCCTTCGATGCAGGCGTGAGCGGCGACCGCTACCAGGGCAAGCCCGATGCCCTGATCGCCGCGGGCGTTATCACCGCCGAGCACATTCCGGTGAACACGTCTCAGACTTTCGTTGACGGCGTGAAGGTTGACGGCCGGCGCTTCAAAGGCAAGCACGATGAGCGTTGGATGCGGGTTTCTCGGCACGCAACAACCCTGATCGTGACGAAAGGCATTGCAGACACCGAGCGCGCCCGCCGCGTGGAAGCGCGCAGGCAAGAAGCGGAAGAGCTGGCCCGCACTGCACCGCGCAAAGATCCAGGCTTCGACGGCGTGCGGGCAATGAACTACGACGCAAGCGCGGCATTCGAGATCGGCGATGAGGTGTTCGCCCACGGCCAGGCCGCTACGGTCACCAGCAACTACAAGCTGATCCGCGTGGTGGACGACGAAGGGCAGTTCACCGACGGAGAAACCCGCGCCGACTACATCCCAGGCTACCTGTGCCGCCTCAACGAGAGCGGGAAAGAATTCTTCTATCCGGCGCATGCCGTGCGGGCGAAGTCTGGCGCAATCGGCCACCTGCGGCTCGTGTCGGGTGCCGGCCAACGGCGTGAAATCGGCTTCTCGATTCGGAGCCTCGCATGATCGAGATTTACACCGATGGGTCATGCTGGCCGAATCCGAGCGCCAATGGCGGATGGAGCTTTGTCGTGTACGAGAACGGCCGCGAGCTGTGCACCTTCAGCGGCAAGGCCGATGGCCCCACCTCGAGCAACCGCATGGAGCAAACAGCCATGCTGCGCGCCCTGCTGTGGCTCGGCGACCGCCCGGCCGTGCTGCACAGCGACAGCCGCTATGTGGTCGATGGGCTGAATCTCTGGTCCGCGAAGTGGCAGCGCAACGGCTGGACGCGCAAGGACAAGGCGACCAAGAAAGTCTGCGACGTGATGAACGCCGATCTCTGGCAAGTGATGGTGATCGCCCGCCAGCGTCAGCATGAGGTGCGCTGGATTAAGGGGCACGCCGGCCACATCGGTAACGAGCGTGCTGATGGGCTCGCAGAGGCCGCACGCACGGGAGTAACGGCATGACGGCTTCAATCGCCCTCGAATGGGTTCCGATGAATCGCTACTGCGAGCTGTTCGGCGAGACGGCCGATGCGGTGGATAAGCGGGTCCGGAGCGGGCACTGGCTGCGCGACGTGCACGTCCGGCAGCCGGTCGGCAGCAAGCAGCTCTGGGTCAATGTTGGCGCCGTGAACGCCTGGGCGGCAGGCCGGCCCGTCGAGGTGCCGCGGAAGAAGGCTCGAGCGTGAGCGTTGGCATCACCGTCATCAAGCGCAAGAAGAAGGAAGTCATCCGCCTTGCGTTCAGCTTTCAAGGGGTCCAGTGCCGGGAGATCGTCGATCTGCCAGGCACGCGCCCGAACCTGCTCTACGCCGAGCGATTGCGCGCCGAGATCCTGGGCAAGATCGAACGCGGCCTGTTTAGATACGACGAGTATTTCCCCAGTTCTCCACGCTGTCGGATCTTCGGCCACGGCGCCGGCAAGACGACCAGCGTGAAGGACCTTCTGGAGGGCTACAAGACACGTTCGAAAGCCTCGTTGCAGCCGAGCACATGGAACGGCTACCGCAAGGCCATCGACAACGTTTTGATCCCGCAGTTCGGGGACCTGCAGGTCGGCTCCCTGAGCGCCGGCACATTGCGCGATTGGATTGCCCTGCAGCACGTCACACGGAAACGGATGAGCAACCTGCTGCTGCCGCTCCGGAATGCGCTCTCTGAGGCCGTGGCCGATGAGGCCATCGCGTTCAACCCGTTGGACCGGCTGAAGATCGCGAGGATCCTGCCGCGGGACACGCTCTCAACGGACTACGCGCCGGACCCGTACACCATGGAGGAACTGCTTACCCTGCTCACCTCGATGCGGGACACCGAACGGCATGCGTTCCAGTTCTGGGCGTTCTCCGGGGTCCGTACCAGCGAGTTGATCGCCATCACCTGGCCGGACGTCGATCTGGTGGCCAAGACGGTCCGCATCGACAAGGCCGTGGTCGATGGGCAGGAGAAGGGAACAAAAACGAAGGCGGGGGTCCGCACCATCCCGCTGCTGCTGGCGGCGCGTCAGGCCCTGCAGGCGCAGCTCGCAGCCGTCGAAGCCGCCCAGGGCCGGGTCTTTCTGAATCCCCGCACGGAAGGGGAATGGACCGATCAGTCGCTGCTGAGGCTGTGGCAGCGCACCTGCAAGCGGGTCAAGGCGCGCTATCGCAACCCATATCAAATGAGGCACACTTTTGCAAGCCATCTGCTTAGCCAAGGAGAGAACCCGGCGTACATCGCCAAGCTCTTAGGCCACGAATCAACCGAGATGGTGATCCGGCACTATGGCCGCTGGGTCGAACAGGGTGCGGAGCTGGGCTTCGACCGCCCTGCACTTCGCTACGGCCGGCAGTGTCTGCCCGGCCTGCCCGAGATCGACGACACGTGCGATTCAGGTGCGAAACGCGAGTGAGAAACGTGTGAATCGGGGGACGGAAAGGGACGGTAGAGGACGGAGCCTCTTACCCTAAGTCCTTGATTTTATTGGACCTAGCCCTTGGAATATGGTGGAGCTGGGGGGATTTGAACCCCCGTCCGCAAGCCTTCATCGCGCAGTTCTACATGTTTAGTGATCTGATTTGAGTCTCGCTTCCGGAGTCGCGCAGTCACACGCTAAACCGGACGCCAGCA
>Ga0307412_10000203_pt1 | contig 40488 bp, 35 predicted proteins | sample DK1Cmetagenome_3_FD_203823 | JGI IMG/M metagenome (GOLD analysis project Ga0307412, IMG submission 203823) | Maize rhizosphere microbial communities from greenhouse at UC Davis, California, United States - DK15-C-1 | ecosystem: Host-associated > Plants > Roots > Rhizosphere > Soil | place: USA...
GCCACGTTCTGGTCGGCGCCGGCCGGTTCGGCGAATGCCATCCTCGAGGTCGACCTCGGCCGCGAGGTGACCTTCGACCATGCCATGAGCATGGAGTGGCTGGACGGCGGGCAGAACGTCCACGGCTATGCCGTGCAGGTGTGGGATGGCAAGGGATGGAAGACGGTGGCGCAGGCGCAGGCTATCGGTCATATGAAGATCGATGCCTTCGAGCCGGTGACGGCGCGGCGGGTGCGGTTGAACATCCTCTCCGCAGTGGGGACAGTGCGGATTCGGGAGTTCAAGTTGTTCAGGGTCGGGCGCTGAGGACCGCCCTTCGTCGAACGGAGAGGGGCCGATATCGCCGCTGAAGCGGCTCCCACATTCCGCTATCGCAGCTTTTGCTTTGTGTGGGAGCCGGCTATGCCGGCGATGGCGCGCCGATACCGGCGCGCCCTTCCCTCACCTCACCGCATCAGGCAGCTCGTCCCAGATCTTCGGGTCTTCCGCCCCGAGCACCCAGGCGCAGAATCCCTGCAGCCCATACTGCTTCGCCACCTCATACCGGTCGCGGAAGGCGCGCGCATCCGGAAGAAATACCCACTCACGCATCTGGTCGCGGTAGAAGTAGAACCACGACTCGTGTTCCACCGGGTCCCACTGCATCGTCGCACCGAACTGCTTGGCCAGCGGGAACGACGCATCGGCATCGATGTACTCCGCCGAGATATTCGAATTCTCCTTGCCGTCCGCGCCCACCGGATTCCCGGCGAACCAGTGGTAGCCATAGAGGCCGATACCCAGCGACAGCTTCTCCTTCGGCACCACCTTCATCGCGTACTCGAGGTGCTCCATCACCCAGGGCATGCCCGCGACCGGACCGGGCGTGGTCCAGCGCGTGTGCTGGTCGTAGGTCATCAGGCAGACCAGGTCGAGCACCTTGGCCAGCTCCTTCAAGTCATACGCGCCGCGCCAGTATTCCCACATCCACTTGCCAAAGGCGCCGCGGCCGGCATAACCCGGTGCGTTCGGCACGACCGCCATGCTCAACTGGAGCCCATGCTTGTGCAGCGCCTCGTAGGTCTGCTTCGTCAGCAGGGTGAGCGCATCGCGGTCCGTCCAGGCGATGTTCTCGAAGTCGAACTGGAAGCCGCTGAAGCCGTGCAGCTTCGCCTGCTCGATCATGCTGCCGATCATCGCCTTCTTCGCGGTCTCGCTGGTCAGCAGCGCGTGGAACTTCGCACGGTCGCCGCCGGCCGAAATGATCGGCATCACCGGCAACTTGTGCGCCTTGGCGATCTTCAACACGTAGGCATCGGGTGCGCCCGAAACCAGGCCGTTCTCGTCGACGCCGTACCACGTCGGTACCAGCACGTCGATCTTGTCGACGTGGGCCTCGAACGAAGCGATCGATTTCTGCGATTCCATCATGTAGAAGAGCGCCACCGGCGCCTTGGCGAATGCGGCGAGCGGCATCCACAGGAGGCAGGCGAGCAGCGCGATGAGCGGTCGTTTCATGGGGTGGCCTTGGGCGGATTCGCCAGCGTGATGCGATACACGTACGCATCGCTGCCGACGGGATGGGAGGGAAGACGAAGGTGCAGGCCGCCGGCATCCTGGCTGAACGGGACGTCGCTGCCGTCAGCGAGCAGTTCCACGCGCGTCACGGTATCGCCGGGCTGGATCGAACGCACCGTGGCCGTGCCCTTGGCGGGCCAGCCCAGTTCGATGGCGTAGAGCTTGCCGTTACCCGTGGTGAAGCGGAAATCCTCGGCCGTGTATGGCTTGGTCTTGGTGTCCTGGAACGTACCGCCCACCACCTCGGTGGGGCCCTCGCCGAACACGCGCCACGGCTTGCTGCCGTAGATCGCCTCGCCATTGGCCTTTAACCAGCGGCCGACGCTGCGCAAGGTGTCCTGCGCGCCCTGCGGAATGGTTCCATCCGCACGCGGGCCGATGTTGAGCATCAGGTTGCCGTTCTTGCTTACCACGTCGGCGAGCAGGTGGATGATGAAGGCCGGCGATTTATAGGTGTCGTGCTCGATATAGCCCCAGGAGTCGTTGCTTATCGAGGTATCGGTCTGCCAGTGCGTGGCGTGGATGCCGGTGAGCTGGCCGCGCTCGATATCCAGCGTGCCCGCACCCTCGGGGAAGTCGCCGAGCTTGTAGTTCACCACGACGCCGTCGCGTTTCGCGCCGTCGTTGTAGTAATACGAAAGCATCGTCGGCAGGGTATTTCGGAAGGTCGGGTGCCCGATCCACCAGTCGAAATAGATGAGATCCGGGTGGTAGTCGTCGATCAGTTCGGCCGTGCGCGCGAGCCAGTCATCGAGCCAGGCCTGCGAGACGTAGGTCCAGTCGTCGGCGAGGTTCTCGTCCTTCTTGCTGAGGTGGTCCACGGCCGGACCGTACAACTCCGCATTCGCCGGGTCGTTCACGTCCGAATCGAAGTGGCGGCCGCCGTCGAAGAACCAGTCGTGTTCGGCGCGGTGTGACGAGACACCGAAGCGCATGCCCTGCCCGCGCACGGCCTTCGCCAGCAAGCCGATGACATCGCGCTTCGGACCCTTCTTCACCGCCGTCCAGTCGGACAGCTTCGAGTCGTACATGGCGAAGCCGTCATGGTGCTCGGCCACCGGCACGACGTAGCGCGCACCGGCTTCACGGAACAACGCGGCCCATGCGTCCGGGTCGAAATGTTCCGCCTTGAACATCGGCACGAAATCCTTGTAGCCGAAGCGGGACTGTGGCCCATAGGTGGCCACGTGATGGGCGAATTCCTTCGTGCCCTGCTGGTACATGTTGCGCGAATACCATTCGCTGCCGAACGCCGGCACCGAATAGACACCCCAGTGGATGAAGATGCCGAACTTGGCGTCGTCGTACCACGCGGGCGATCGATAAGCCTGTAACGACGTCCAGTCGGGACGGAACGGCCCCTGGCCGGAACCCTTCGCGATCCGATCCAGAATGGCCCGGCGCTCGGGAGCGAACTTCGCCGAGGCCTTCTGCCAGGCCAGGTCCTGGGCTTGCGGCGACATGCTGGCTGCCGTGGGCGCGGTCGCCCCGTCGGCGTGGACAGCGCCGGCCAGAAGGCCCGCCACAAGGAACACCAATCGTCGTCGCATGCAGGGACTCCTTCCGGCAAAAAAGAACCGGCGGCGCCGCAGGGAGGCAGCCACCGCCGGTGCGCGCTAAAGCTTGAAGTTCAGGGTCATCGAGTAGGTACGTCCACTCTTGTACTCGCCGATCGGAGCGTACTTGATGTCGGCGTACTGGTAGTACGTCGAATCCAGCAGGTTCGTCGCGCTGAGCGTGATGCCGGCCCACTCGTTGATCTGGTACGACGCGCTCAGGTCGAGTTCCTTGTACGCGTCGGCGAACACGTTGGAGTTGAGCCGTCCCACCTGGGTGAAGTACGGCGAGCGGCGGCTGTAATTGATGCGTGCCGACCACGGACCGTGCTCGTAGTACGGGATGATGTTGATCGTGTTCTTCGACAGGTACGGCAGGTTCAGCTTATCGCCGTTGGTCTGGGTCTGCGTGGTGGCCTTGCTGTACGTGTAGTTGGTCTGGATGCCGAAGCCGTGGCCGAGGTCCTGCTGGTAGATCAGGGAGAGGCCGGACACCTTCGCGTTGGACGCATTGATCGGCGAGGTCACCGAATACACGTTGGTCTGGCCGGTGGTCGGGTCGGTGAGCGAGCGCTCGGATGTCGTGGTGACGATGTAGCTGTCGATCTTGCGCACGAAACCCTCGACCGACAACAAGCTGGCCGGCGCGAAATACCACTCCGCCGACAGGTCGAAGTTGGTCGACTGGTAGGGCTTGAGGTCGGGGTTGCCCGCGCTGGCCGTGAAGTTGCCCGTGGCTGCGCCGTTGAGCGAGGTGGCGCCGGCCAGGTCGCCGTAACGGGGACGTGCGATCACCTTGGCGACGGACAGGCGCAGGACCTTGTCCTCGTCGAGGTCATAGGCCACGTTCACCGACGGCAATGGCTTGTAATAATGCGTGCTGTTGGAAACGCGGTTATAGGTGCCGCCGTCGCTGTTGACGTAGTAGTTCGACGTGTCCTTCGTGTCGACATAGCGCACGCCCACGTTGCCGCGCCAGCTACCGGACTGGTAGTTCATCTGCACGTACGCGTCCTTGGTGATTTCGGACACGCCGAACATCGCCGGGTAGTTCGGGTTGAACGGTCCCTGCGGCTGCGACTTCAGGTAGTCGACGACGCTGCTCTGGCTTGCCGTCGGCCAGTCGGTGAGGTCCCCGCTGGCATGCAGGCCGTCGAACAGGCCGCTGGGGGTCGAACCCGGAGCGAAGTCCGTCAGCGAGATGGGATCGGTGGTGTTGATGCGGTTGCCGCGCGATTGCGTGCCATTGAAGTGGTTGGTGTACTTCACGCCCATCTGGATCTGGTTGATCGGGCCCCACTCGAGGTCGCGCGAGGCATCGAACTGCGCATAGCGCTCGCGATCCGTCGTCGTCTCGTAGTAGATGCCGCCCGCCTGGTTCTGGCCCGGCAGCGAAGTGTCGCCCGGGGGCGATCCCGCCGGCGATCCGACCAGTCCCCAGTTCGCCGCCGACCCGTTCTGGTAACCCACGCTGGTGTTGCGCCCGTCGTACCCGAAGTTGTACCCGCCATTCTGCAGCAGGTACTTCATGAGGTATTCGGGGTCCTTGCCGCCACTGGCGCTGGTATAGCCGACCTGGCTGGTGAACACCCAGGCGTCGCCGTTGAAGTCATGGCGCAGGTTGATGCTCTTGGTCGAGACCTCGGTCTTGCGGTAGTTCGCGTCCAGCTCGGCATACGGTTGCCCGTTCCCCGTGGCGGAGGACACCGTACCGGAAGTGATGTAGCCGTTGGCGACGTTGATGTCGGTCAGCTTGTTGAGGTCGCCGCAGCCGGGGCAGACGTAACGCGACTCGCTGAAGTTGTCGTACTTGCCCTTGACGTACAGGCCGGTCAGGTTGAATTCGTTGTGCTCGTCCGGGCGCCACTGCAAGGTGGACTGCAAGCCGTTGCGTTCGCGCGTCTGCTGGAAGTACGCGCTGTTGATGCCCACGGGGATCTTCGCGTTGGCGTAGTTCTGGTCGCCCGTGACGTTCGGGTTGCCGGTGATGTTCGCGCCGGTGGTATAGCCGAAGAACTCGATGCCCGCGCGGGACAGGTTCTCCTTGTCGTGGGTCACGCTGGTGAGGATGCCGAACGTGCTGTCGGCGTTCTTCCAGCTCCACAACGCGGAAGCGCGCGGATTACCCTCGGCGGAGCGGTCGTTGTAGTTGTAGCCGAGCGAGCCGCGCAGCGTGTTCGCCGGCAGGTCGAGCGGCTTGCGCGTATGGATGATGACCGTGCCGCCGATGCTGCCCTCGTCGATGCGGGCCTCGGGCGACTTGTAGACCTCCATCAGGCCGATGATCTCGGGCGAGAGCAGCGAATAGTTGAACGTGCGGCCGCTGGTATCCGTCGGGTTGCCGCCCCAATCGCCCGAGGCGATGGTCTGGCCGTTCAGGAGCACGCGGTTCAGCGCCGCGTCGGTGCCGTTGACGCTGATCTTCTCGCCTTCGCCGAACTGGCGGTCCACCGTGATGCCGGGCAGGTGCGAGAGCGATTCGGCGGCGTTCGTGTCCGGGAACTTGCCGATGTCGGTCGCGCTGATCGCATCCACGACCGCGTTGGCGTTGCGCTTGACGTCGATCGCCTTCTCCAGGCTGCCGCGATAACCGGTGACGGTCACCGCCTGCAATTCCTCCACGCGCTTATCGGCCGCCTTCTGTTGCGCCGTCTTCGGAGGATCCGCCGGGGCGGGTGTGGCGTCCTGCGCGTGTACGGCCGTGGCGAGTCCACAGAGGATGCTCGCGCACAACAGGGTCTTGCTGATGGTCATGGATGATCTCCCCGAACGCTGTATTCCGGATACACGCCTTCCGCCCTGCCCGGGCAGCGCATGCTTGTCTTGTGGAACCGCGCCGTTGGCGACGGCGCGGGCGTTACCCCTCGCATCCAGCGATGAAACGGGCCGGCCCCACGCCGACAACGTTGTCATTTTGCGGATGCAGAAGTTCCTGCGATCCGTTCACTGGCGAACTCAGTATTCAGATATGTTTCAACCGATTCAAGTTGCACTGCACCATTTTCTTGAAAGGGTTCAGGGCTCTAGACAAGTTCACATATAAACGTAGTATTTATACCTGCGCAGTACGCGCCAAGGAGCATTCATGCCATCGCAGCACGCGAGCCAGACTCCCACCCCGCCGCCAGGACGCAGGCCAAGGCCGTTGTCGCGGCTGGCATTCGGCGGAGCTCCGGTAGGCAATCTTTACGCCGAGGTGGACGAGGCGGCCGCGCGCCGGACGATCCTCCACGCCTGGACCGGTGGCATCCGTCACTTCGATACCGCGCCCTATTACGGCTACGGGCTCAGCGAAACGCGGATCGGCGACGCACTCGCCGGCGTCCCGCGAGACAGCTACACGCTTTCCACGAAGGTAGGCCGCGTGATCGAAAACGCCGCGAGCCGGCGTGGCGAAGCCGACGGCTTCGCCGTGGACGGCCTCGCCGCACGCTTCGACTACAGCCGCGACGGTGTACGCCGGGCCCTCGAAGCGAGCCTGCGCCGCCTGCGCACCGATCGCATCGATATCCTCTTCCTGCACGATATCGGCGCGCTCACCCACGGCGAGCGTCATCCCCTCGTACTGGCCCAGGCGTTGGATGAAGCGCTGCCTGAAATGGCACGCATGCGCGAGGAAGGCCTTGTCGGCGCCATCGGCATCGGGGTGAACGAAGAAGCGGTATGCCTGGACGTGATGCCCCGCTTTCCCCTCGACGCGATCATGCTCGCCGGACGCTACACGCTGTTCGAACAGGCGGACAGCAAGGCGGTGATGGCGCGGGCCCAGGCCGAGGGCGTATCCGTGTTGGTCGCCGGTCCGTACAACTCCGGACTGCTCGGAGGCACCGATGGCCCCGGCGCGACCTACGATTACGCGCCGGCCACGCCCGGCGTGCTCGCGCGCGCGCAACGGTTCTACGATGCATGCGCGCGCACCGGGACCGATGTCGGTGCGGCCGCGCTGCAATTCCCCCTCGCCCACCCGGCGGTCGTCAGCGTCGTCTGCGGCCTGCGTTCCGTCGCGGAAGTCGATGCCGCCCTGCTCCGCCAGCGCGCCGAGATTCCCCCGGCCACATGGAAGACGCTGCGCGACGAGGGGTTGCTTGCCGCGGGAGTGCCCACGCCGTGATCGTCGACGCACACCGCCACTACTGGGACCCTTCGCGGCTCGATTACGCATGGCTGGCGGATGCGCCGGCGGCGCTGCGCCGCGCCTTCCTGCCGGGCGACCTGCCCGCGAACGCGGACGCCTGCATCCTCGTCCAGGCCGCGCCGGACGAAGCCGAGACGCGCTTCCTCTTCGAGCTTGCCCGCGAGATGCCCGGTGTTATCGGCGTGGTGGGATGGGTCGACCTGGAAAGTCCCGATGTCGAAGCCCGTCTCGACCGGTTGATCGCCGATGGCGGCGGCTTGCTCCGTGGCGTCCGGCCCATGGTGCAGGACATCCCCGATACGAACTGGCTGGCGTCATCGTCGCTCGACGCCGCGTTCGAGCTCATCACCGAACGCGGTCTCGTCTTCGATGCGCTCGTCGACGCCCGGCACCTGCGCGCGCTCTACGAGCGGCTGGGAAAACATCCCGGCCTGCGTACCGTGATCGACCACGCCGCCAAGCCCGGCATCGCCGCGGACGGGTTTGCCGAATGGTCCGGCGCCATCGCACGTCTCGCGCAGATGCCCGATGTGTATTGCAAGTTCTCCGGCCTGCTCACGCTCACCGGCCCGTCGGCCGATCCGCGCGCGCTGGAACCCTACGTCGCCCATCTGTTCGAGACATTCGGCGCCGGCCGTCTCGTATGGGGCAGCGATTGGCCCGTGCTCACGACGCACGCCACCTATGGCGCGTGGAAGACGTGCGCCAGCGAACTCGTTCACCGCCATGCGCCAACGGCGGTGGACGCGGTATTCGGCGGCAACGCACTAACCCTCTACTCGGCCCACGACGCATCGAGGAAACCCGCATGACGATACCCTCTCCATCCACGAGCGGCCGCCTCGCGGGGAAGCGCGCACTGGTCACCGCGGCCGGCGCGGGCATCGGCCGCGCCACCGCCCTGGCCTTCGCCGCCGAAGGCGCGACGGTGCTGGCGACCGATATCGACGAGACGCAACTGGCCAGCCTCGCCGCCGAACACCCGAACGTGACGACGCGACGGCTCGACGTGACGGACGCGGCGGCGATCGCCGGCGTCGTCGCCGATGCGGGATCGATCGACATCCTGTTCAACTGCGCGGGCTACGTGCATGCGGGCACCCTGCTCGACACCGACGACGACGCATGGCGACGTTCGTTCGCGATCAACGTCGACAGCATGTTCCACACCTGCCGCGCCGTACTGCCCAGCATGCTCGAACGCGGCATCGGCAGCATCGTGAACATGTCCTCGGTCGCGTCCAGCATCAAGGGCGTACCGAACCGCTTCGCGTATGGCACGACCAAGGCCGCCGTCATCGGCTTCACCCGGTCCATCGCCGCCGACTACGTGGCACGCGGCGTGCGCTGCAACGCCATCTGTCCCGGCACCGTGAAAACGCCTTCCCTGGCGGCGCGTGTCCGTGCGCTCGGCGGCGACGAAGAAGCCGCATGGCGGGGCTTCACCGATCGCCAGCCGATGGGCCGGCTGGGCGAGCCGCGCGAAATCGCCGCGCTGGCCGTCTACCTGGCCTCCGACGAATCGTCATTCACCACCGGCACCGTCCACGTCGTGGACGGCGGCTGGTCGAACTGAGGAACGCACTCCGATGAAACTCGTCCGTTTCGGCGCCCCCGGCAAGGAAACACCCGGCCTCGTCGACGATAGCGGCCAACTGCGCGATCTCTCCGGCGTGGTCGCCGACATCGCCGGCGGCGTACTCGGCAACGCGGGCTTGCGCCGCCTCGCCGCCATCGACCCCGCGACGCTCCCCATCGTGCAAGGCGAACCACGCCTGGGCACGCCGGTCGGCGGTATCGGCAAGATGATCTGCGTGGGCATGAACTATGCTGACCACGCCGCCGAAACCAACGCGCCGGTACCCGAACAGCCGGTGCTCTTCATGAAGGCGACCTCCGCCATCGGCGGGCCCAACGACACCGTGGTGATTCCGCGCGGTTCGGTGAAGACCGACTGGGAAGTGGAGTTGGGTGTCATCATCGGCGAGGTCACCCGGGACGTGCGGGTCGATGAAGCGATGGCGCACGTCGCCGGCTACGCCGTCATCAACGACCTGTCGGAACGCGAGTTCCAGCTCGAGCACGGCGGCCAGTGGGTGAAGGGCAAGAGTTGCGACACCTTCGGGCCCATCGGCCCCTGGCTGGTCACGCGCGACGAGGTGGCCGATCCACAGGACCTGTCGCTCTGGCTCGAGGTCAACGGCCACCGCTACCAGAACGGCAATACGCGAACGATGGTGTTCGGCGTGGCGCAACTGGTGAGCTACATCAGCCGCTACATGACGCTGATGCCGGGCGACGTCATCAGCACGGGCACGCCGGCCGGCGTCGGACTCGGCCTCAAGCCGCCCACCTACCTGAAGCCCGGCGACGTCATCGAGCTGGGCATCGAAGGGCTCGGCCGCCAGCGCCAGGACGTCGTGGCGCATCCAGGCCGCCCGTCCTGAATTCCATCGTTACGGATCGATACGTCGCCGGCTAAGGAGGCCGGATCGCATGGTGAAAATTACGGCGCTGGACACGTTCGATGTCCGCTTCCCGACCTCGCTCGACCACGATGGCTCGGACGCGATGAATCCGGACCCGGATTACTCCGCGGCTTATGTGGTCCTCCGCACCGATAGCCCGGACGGTCTCTCGGGCTACGGGCTCGTGTTCACGATCGGACGCGGCAACGACGTGCAGACCGCGGCCCTCGCCGCGCTGGAACACATGGTGGTCGGCCGTCCCATCGCGGACATCGTCGAGCGCCTCGGCGACTTCGCGCGCGAACTCAATGGCGACTCGCAGCTGCGCTGGCTCGGGCCCGAGAAGGGCGTGATGCACATGGCCATCGGCGCGGTCGTCAATGCCGCCTGGGACCTCGCCTCCCGCCGCGCAGGCAAGCCGCTGTGGCGTTTCATCGCCGACATGACACCCGAACAACTCGTCGCGCAGATCGACTTCCGTTACCTGACCGATGCCCTGACGCCCGCACAGGCGCTGGCGATCCTGCGCGAGGCCGAGCCGCACAAGCAGGCGCGCATCGCGCAACTGGAAACCGAAGGCTATCCCGCCTATACCACCTCCCCCGGCTGGCTCGGCTATTCCGACGAAAAGATGCTGCGGCTCGCGCGACAGGCCGTGCAGGATGGCTTCCGCACCATCAAGCTCAAGGTCGGTCTTCGCGTGGAGGACGATATACGCCGCTGCCGGCTGGCACGTGCCGCCGTGGGCCCGGACATCGCCATCGCCGTCGACGCCAACCAGCGCTGGGACGTGGACACCGCCATCGAATGGCTGAAACCCCTGGAGAACGTGGGCCTCGCTTGGGTGGAGGAACCGACCAGCCCCGACGACGTGCTCGGTCATGCCGCCATCCGTCGCGCCGTCGCACCCACGCCCATCTCCACCGGCGAACACGGGCAGAACCGCGTGATGTTCAAGCAGTTCCTGCAAGCGGGCGCGGTCGACCTCATCCAGATCGACGCCGCTCGCGTCGGCGGCGTGAACGAGAACCTCGCCATCCTGCTGTTGGCGGCGCATTTCGGTGTGCGCGTGTTTCCGCACGCCGGTGGCGTGGGCCTGTGCGAACTCGTGCAGCACCTGGCCATGGCCGACTTCGTGGCGATCACGGGCAAGAAGGAAGACCGCGCCATCGAGTACGTGGACCACCTGCACGAGCACTTCGTCGACCCCGTGCGGATCGAGCGCGGCCGCTACATGGCGCCGACCGCACCGGGTTTTTCCGCCCAGATGCATCCGGATTCGGTCACCGATCACCTGTTTCCGGACGGACTCGTCTGGCGCGAACTGTCGCTGACGGTGGACGGCTGAACGCATGAAGCCGGTCACCAACATCGCCGACTTGCGTGACCTCGCCCGGCGCCGCGTACCCCGGGCGTTCTTCGAGTACGCGGATCGCGGCGCCTACGACGAATCGACGCTTCGCGAGAATCGCAGCGCGTTCGAGCGCCTGCGCTTCCGCCAGCGCGTGATGCGCGACGTGGACAACCGCTCGCTCGCCACCACGGTGATGGGCCAGGCGCTGAGCATGCCGCTGGCCATCGCGCCTACCGGTCTCACCGGGTTGCAACACGGCAGCGGCGAGATCCATGGCGCACGTGCCGCCGCGAAGGCCGGCATACCGTTCTGCCTCAGCACGATGTCGATCTGTTCCATCGAACAGGTGCGTGCCGCCACGGACACGCCGTTCTGGTTCCAGGTCTACGTGATGCGCGACCGCGGCTTCACCCGCGAGCTCATCCGCCGTGCGCGCACCGCGGAATGTTCGGCGTTGATGCTCACCGTCGACCTGACCGTGCAGGGCCAGCGCCACCGCGAGATCAAGAACGGCTTGTCCGTGCCGCCGAAGATCACCCTGCGCAACCTGTTCGACATCGCGAGCAAGCCGCGTTGGGCGTGGAACGTGCTGCGTGCGCCGAGCCGGTCGTTCGGCAACCTCGATGGGCATATCCAGGGCGCGGACAGCCTGACCACGCTGGCGCAATGGATCGCCAGCCAGTTCGATCCGACGCTGAACTGGAACGACCTGGCGTGGATTCGCGATCTCTGGCCCGGCAAGCTCATCCTCAAGGGCATCCTCGACGCCGAGGACGCCCGCCAGGCCGTCGCCCATGGCGTGGACGCCATCGTCGTATCCAACCACGGCGGGCGCCAGCTGGACGGCGCACCGGCCAGCATCGACGTCCTGCCATCCATCGTGGACGCGGTCGCCGGCGGCACCGAGGTCTTGCTCGACAGTGGCATCACGAGTGGGCAGGACCTGCTCAAGGCGCTCGCACTGGGTGCGCGCGCAGGGTTGATCGGCAAGGCCTTCCTCTATGGGCTCGGCGCGGGCGGCGAAGCCGGCGTCACCCAGGCGATCGAACTGATTCGCAGGGAGTTGAGCGTGACGATGGCGCTGACGGGAACGCTCGACGCGGCGAAGGTGTCACCGGATATCCTCTGGCGCGGGTGATCAGCCGCAATCGGCCAGATCGAAGATCTGCCGCATCGGCACCCACTTCTGCCCCGGTTCCGCCCACGGCAGCGGCTGCTGGAAGGTGGACATCAACGCCTCCCACGCCTGCACCCGTTCGCTCGCCGCGTCGGCCGCCGCCTTGGTCCCTGCGTCGAACTCCGCGCCCACACGCATCAGCATCATCAAGCGGTTTCCTGTGCGGAAGATGCGCATGTCCCGGATGCCCGCGTCACGGATCGAGCGGACCACTTCCGGCCAGATGAATTCCGCCCGGTGCCAACGCTCGTATTCGGCGATCGCCGCGGGATCGTCACGCAGGTCGAGCGCGAGGCATTGCCAGGTCATGCGATGGCCTCCGTGTGTCCCCGCGAACGCCGCCAGGCGAAGAGGAAGATCGCCACGAAACAGAGCATCGGCACCAGCATCGCGTGGGCGATGCCGAAGCGGTCGGAGGTCGCGCCCATCGCCGCGGTGACCACCGCGCCGCCGACGATCGACATCACCAGCAACGAGGCACCGAACTTGCGTTCGGTGTCGCCGCGCCCTTCGACGCCGAGGGCGAAGATGGTCGGATACATGATCGACATGAAGAAGCTCGAAGCCACCAGCGCATAGATGCCGACGCTGCCGGGAACGAAGGCCGCGGTCGTCGCCAGGGCGATGTTGACCAGCGCGAAAGTACTCAGCACGCGCGCCGGCCGCAGGTACTTCATCAACGCCGCTCCGGCGAAACGGCCGGCCATGAAACACAGCAATCCCGCCGTGATGAAATTGGCGGCGGCCTTGTCCGCCGTCCCCGGCATCGTCGCCTGCGCATAGCGGATCATGTAGCTGAAGACGGCGACCTGGGCGCCCACGTAGAAGAACTGCGCCGCCACCGCCGACATGAACCGGCCATCGCGCAGGAGGCGGCCGAGCACGCCCCGCTCCACCACCTCGCCTCCGTCATCGGTCGAAGCCGTGCGCGGAAAGCGTGTCACGGCGATGATGACGGCCCACGCGATCACGCCGAGCCCGATCACCAGGTACGGCATCTGTACCGCCGCCGCCTCGCTCTTCATGTAAGCCGTGCGCGCCATCACGTCCATCGCCGCGAGTTCCGCGGGCGAACGTTCCACGCCGGTGAAAATGAAATGCTGGCCGATCAATACGCCGGTGATCGAGCCCAGGGGATTGAACGCCTGCGCCAGGTTCAGCCGCGATGCCGCCGACTCGCGCGGCCCCAGCAAGGTGACGTACGGGTTGGCCGAGGTTTCCAGGAAAGCCAGCCCTGCCGCGATCACGAACAGGCCCATGAGGAAGGTGGCATACGTCGCCGTGGCGGCGGCGGGCCAGAACAGCAAGGCGCCAGCTCCGTAGAGCAGCAGGCCGAACACCACCGCCGCCTTGTAGCCATAGCGGCGCATGAAGACGCCCGCGGGTATGGCGACGAGGAAATAGCCGAGGTAGAAAGCGCTCTGGACGAGCCCCGCCTGGAAATCCGAGAGGGTGAACGCTTTCTTGAACTGCGCGACGAGCACGTCGTTGAGGTTGTTCGCCACGCCCCAGAGAAAGAACAGGCTGACGATCAACGCCAGCGGAAACCACGGAACCCGGGCGGGCTCGCGCATGGCGGGCACCTCCAACGGCGTGTGCAGCTGCATGCGTGTCTCCTCTACCGTGGCCGGCCCCAGTGTGCAAATATGAACTTATAATTCACCTGCATAACAAGCTGCGCTGCAACATAGCCGTCGACCGCCGCGTGTGCGACTCCGCGCATGGGGCAGGCTAGACTCGTCCAGCCATCTTCGTCACCGCCACGGAATGCCATGCCTACAGATTCGCCGAAGTATCGCGCCCCCGCCCTCGACAAGGGCCTCGACATCCTGGAGTTGCTCGCCAAGGCGACGCAGCCCCTGTCCATCGCCGAGATCTCCGACGGTGTCGGCCGTTCCCGTGGCGAAATCTTCCGCATGCTCCAGGTGCTCGAGGAAAGGGACTATATCTCCCGGCCCGATGGCGAAGGTTCCTATTCGCTCACGCCACGCCTGTTCCGCCTCGGCATGGAGCAGCCGCCGGTGAGGAACCTCGTGGAAACGGCCATGCCGGTGATGCACCGCCTCGCCGACGAGATCGACCAGTCCTGTCACCTCGTGGTGCCCTCGCAGGAACAGATCGTGGTGATCGCGCGCGTCGACCCGCCCGGCGAAACCGGTCTCGTCGTCCGCGTGGGACACCGCCGCCCGATATCGCATTCCGCGTCGGGCTACGTCCTCCTGGCCTGGCAGACCGACGACACCCGCGAGCGCTGGTTCCGCACCATGCTCGATCACGAGCCGGGCCTGAAGCGCACGCGTATCGAGAACACCCTCAAGGAAGTCCGCGGCGCCGGGCTTGCCACCATACCCAGCGAAGTGGTGGATGGCGTGACCGATCTTTCCGCCCCGATCATCGAAGGCAACCACGCCGTCTGCGCCCTGACCGTGCCCTTCATCGAACGCCGCGGCGCGAAGATCGACATGAATGCCACCGCGCGCTTGCTGGTGGCCGCCGCGGCCGACATCTCGGTCGACTTGTCGCACGGCGCGCCGGGTCAGCCCTAGCGCGTCAGGCCAGGCCTCGGCGGCATGATCAGCATGGCGTCGCCGTAGGAGAAGAAGCGGTAGCGCTGCAACACCGCGTAGCGGTAGGCGTCCAGGATCACCTCCTTGCCCGCCAGCGCCGAGACCAGCATCAGCAGGGTCGATTGCGGCAGGTGGAAGTTGGTGATCAACGCATCGACGCTGGTGATCTTGTAGCCGGGGAAGATGAAGATCTGCGTCTCGCCGGCGAACGGACGCAACACGCCTTCGACCGTGGCGCTCTCCAGGGCGCGCACCACGGTGGTGCCCACGGCCACGACGCGGTGGCCCGCGGCGCGGGTCGCGCGGATCTTCTCGACGAGCCCCGCACCCACGTTCAACCATTCGCGATGCATGACGTGGTCGCGAACGTCTTCCGCGCGCATCGGCTGGAACGTGCCCGCGCCCACGTGCAGGGTGACGTAGCCCATCTCCACGCCGCGTGCCCGCAGCTTTCCGAGCAACTCTTCGTCGAAATGCAGGCCGGCAGTCGGCGCCGCCACGGCACCCGGCTCGCGCGCGAACACGGTCTGGTAGCGCTCCATGTCCACCTCGTCGGCACCCCGTTCGATGTAGGGCGGCAGGGGCATCTCGCCCAGGCGCGACAGAAGGCGCTCCAGCGGCTCGTCGCTTTCGAAGCGCAGCAGGAAGAATTCGCCGTCGCGGCCCAGCACGGTCACCATGCTGCCGTCGGCGAGCTCGATGCGTCCGCCTTCCTTCGGTTTCTTGCTGACGCCCAGCTGCGCCCTCGCCTCGTGCGAACCGGTGACTCGTTCGATGAGGATCTCGACCGCGCCACCGGATTCCTTTCGTCCGTAGAGGCGCGCCGGGAGGACGCGGGTGTCGTTGAACACCAGCAGGTCGCCGGGTTGGAGCATCTCCGGCAGTTCGGCGAACTTGCGGTCCTTCTTCGTGTGCGCCGCGACGTCGATCACCAGCAACCGGCTGCCCGAGCGCCGGACCAGCGGGGCCTGCGCGATGAGTTCGGGCGGAAGATCGAAGTCGAAGTCGGATTTTTTCACGGAGACAACCGGGGCGGAGCGACAGATGGGGGATTATCGCCCATCGCGTGGCCGCCGGTGCCCCTAGAGCCAACCCTTCTGCCGGGCCAGGCGATAGGCCTCGATCCGGTTGGCCGCGCCGAGCTTGCCGATTGCCTCCGACAGATAGTTGCGGATCGTGCCGTGCGAGAGGTTCAACTGGGCGCCGATCTCGCTGGCGGACTGCCCTTCTCCGGCCAGGCGGAGCACCTGCCGCTCGCGGTCGTTGAGCGGATCGGCGTCCGACCATGCCTCGAGCGCCAGTTGCGGATCGATGGCGCGGCCGCCGCGATGCACGGTCCGCAGCGCTTCGGCCAGGTTCTCGGCGGGCGCGTCCTTCAACAGGTAGCCACCCACGCCGGCGTCCAGCGCACGGCGCAGGAAGCCGGGCCGGGCGAAGGTGGTGACGATGATGACCTTCACCGGCAGTTCGTGCCGGCGGACCCGCTGGGCGATCTCCAGGCCGGTAAGCCCCGGCATCTCGATATCCGTCACCAGCACGTCGGGCTTGAGCCGCTGGAGTTCGCGCCAGGCCGATTCGCCATCGGCGGCGGAACCGAGCACCTCGATATCCGATTCCAGGCTGAGCAGCGCGGTCAAGGCGCCGCGGACCATCGCCTGGTCTTCGGCGAGCAGCACGCGGATCATGCGAAACCTCCCGCATGCCGGCCGTGTGCGGGAATGCCGATCTCGAGCGCCGTTCCCTGCTTCGCCGGCGAGTCGATGGCGAGGCGTCCGCCAATCTGGCGCACGCGCTCACGCATGCCGGATACGCCATTGCCGTGCGCGGCGAGGCCGCCGCAGCCGTTGTCCACGATGCGCATCGAAAATTCCTGTCCGTTCCGGGTGATGATCACGCGTGCCTCGGTGGCACGCGAATGACGATGGATATTGGTGATGGCCTCGCGCAACACGAGCGCCAGCGACGCCTCCGTCTGCGCGGGCAAGTCGAGTCCGTCGGGCAACTCGACACTCAGCGCGATACCGGAGGCTTCGAGCATGAGCCGCGCCGATACGAGTTCGCTGGCGAGGTCGCCGGCGCTCAGGCCCGTCACAGCGCTGCGCACCTCGGCGAGGGTGTGGCGGGCTACCCGCTCCACTTCCTCCATCTCCTGCTGCGCGCGTGCGGGATCGGCCAGGGCCAGGCGTTTCGCCAGCTCGGACTTCAACGTGATGAGCGACAACGTATGGCCGAGGAGGTCGTGCAGGTCACGGCCGATGCGCTCGCGCTCGGCCAGTGTCGCCAGCCGGCGAACTTCCGATTGCGACAAGCGCAACTCGACGTCGCGCCGCGCGCCGCGCACGTAGAGATAGTTGCTGAATCCGGCCATGAGGCCGACACCGAACACGACCAGCACATGCACCATCGGCACGTGGAAAACGTAGACCCAGCCCAACGTGAGCAGCGTCGCGATCGCCACGCCGAGCAGCCACACCCGCGCCCGCCGGGCATAGGCGAGCAGGGTCACGCCGATCACGACGTAGCCGAGCGAGACCGGGTTCACCGCCCACAGGACGAAGCCGAGCGCCACGATGGCGCCGGCATGGAACGGCAGGCGCGACAACGGCGCCACGAACACCGCCACGTAGCAGACGAGGTAGACCGGGATCGAAGCGACGGTAGGGCCAAACCAGGTCCAGTCGAACCCCTTCACCGCGAGCGGTGCCTGGATCAGCGCGATGAGCCAGAACACCTGCAAGCCCGCCTGCCAACGCAGGTACACCGGCGAGCGCAGGCCGCCGAGCAGGGAATCCGGACGCGGCGGGGGAATACGCATCACGAGGCCAGCCTGCCCTTCCCCGCCGGGGGCAACGCCGCCGCCGCGGCTACCGCCCGGGACAACAAGCGATCCGTCGGCGTCAACGGCACTTCGATGCGCAGGAGCGTGCCTTTCTGCCGGCTCGATTCGAAGATGAGCGTGCCGCCGAGCGCACGCACGCGCTCGCGCATGCCGCAGATGCCATTGCCTTCGCCGCCGTCCACGCCTCGCCCGTTGTCCTTGACGGTCATCGTGCAGGCTCGCGTGTTCATGACCACCGTCACTTCGGCGCACGACGCGCCGGCATGACGATGGATGTTGGTCACGGCCTCGCGCAGGACGAGGGCGAGTTCGGCGTCCACGCGCGCGGGAAGCACGGGCATCTCGCTGGTGTAGATGAAATCGATCATGGCGGTGTTGAGCAGCAGCCGCGCCGCGGCCAGCTCGGCGACGACGCCCGAGGCGCGGATGCCGGTCACGGCCGAGCGCACTTCCGCCAGCGCGTCCCGTGCCACCTGCTCGGCTTCCTCCATTTCGCGCCGTGCCGCCACGGCGTCACGGTCGAGCAGGCGGCGCGACAACTCCAGCTTCAACGTGATCAACGACAACGTGTGACCGAGCAGGTCGTGCAGGTCACGTCCGATGCGCTCGCGTTCCGCCGCCGCGGCCAGCCGGCGGACCTCGTCGTGCGACAGTTTCAGTTCCGCGTCGCGTTGCGCGTTGAAGCGGTAGATGACGTTGACCGAGCCGACCGACAACGCGATGAAGGACAGCGTGGCCATGACCGCGAACGGCCACGACAGCAGGAACCATGCCGTGGCCATGAAACCGGCGATAACCGCCGCGATACCTATGAAGCAACGCCTGGGCGCCCCGTCGAAACCCATCATCGCGCAGGCGTAGATCACATAGCAGGCGCCGCCGCTGGTGTTGAACTTGAGCGTGGCATATCCCATCAGGGCGACGGCGATCGCGTACAGCCTCGCCTCGCGTATCGGGCGCACGTAGCTCAGGCCGTACAGGCACAGGAAGAGAGGAAACGTCGTCGCCGTCGCCAGGACCCAGTGCGGACCGAGCTTTTCGGCGAAGACGAGGTCGCCGAAGACGTACACCGTCCACACGAGGTGGAACAGGCTGCCGAACCGCAGCCTCGGCTTGTCGCGGTAGCGGTTCCAGAGCGAATCCGGGGCTGGCTGGAACCACGAGGAAGCCATGGGGGTGTCCGTGAAAAGGCGTGCGCTCATGCTACTTCAACCGTGACGGCGCAAACGACGCGCCGCGATGCCGACGAAGGCGATCGTGAAGCCGGCCAGGACGGCCACGTGCATGGCGTTTCCGCCCTCGCCCAACCCCACCGCCGAAAGCGCGAGCCGGTCGAGATGGTAGGCGGGCCACAGCGGCGCGATCGACTGAAGGAAGGGCGGCATCACCGACAGCGGAAACCACAGGCCGGAGAGGAACGCCATCGGCAGATAGATGAGGTTGACCACGCCGGGCGCGCCCTGCCCCTTTACCAGGGTACCCAGTAGCAGGCCCATCGCGGAGAATGGCAGCGAACCGAGCACCTCCACGCCGAAGAACATGGCGGCGCGGGAAGGCGGCAAGGCGGCACCGGCGACGAAGATGGCCAGGCACAACAGGATCGCCGAGACGATCGCCGCCCCGAGCAAGGCCATGCACATCTTGCCCAGCAGGTACGCGCCCGGCGGCATCGGCAAGGCGCGCTTCAGCGTCAGCAAGCCGCTGTCGCGTTCCAGCGCCAACGATACGCCGAAACCGAACAGGCCCGGCGCCATGACGCCAAAGGTGCCATAGGAGGCCAGCAGGTAGCGCGGCGCGTCCGCGCTGTTCGCATGGCCGAGGAAGATGCCGAACATCACGTAGAACACCGATGGAAACAGCAAGGTCGGCAGCAGGAATCCTGGGTTGCGCAGGTAGCGCAGGCACTCGGCTTTCGCCTCCTGGACGTATGCGTCGACGAGGCGTCGCGGCGTCATGGCGACCGTGGCGGCGCGGTCGATGGCGGTGTCGATGGTGGTCATGCGGCCTCCTGTGCGGTATCGGCGTCGCGGGCGATTTCGGTGAAGGCCTCGGCGAGGCCGGCGCGCTGCACTTCCAGCTCAGACAGCAAGGGATCGGCGTGCAGCAACCGCCTTACGACCACCTCCGCCTGGGTGGTCGCGATCGCCAGCCGATCGTCCCGCGCCTCGACCGACGCGACGTCCGGCCAGCCCGCCACCATGCCCGGATCGAGCGAGGTCAGGCAGCGAATCCGCCGCAACGCCACGCGTGCACGGAGCGCGTCCACGCTGCCCTCGGAGACGACCTTGCCCTTCGCGATCACGCAGACACGATCCGCGAGCGCCTCGGCTTCCTCCAGGTAATGCGTCGTCAGCACCACGGCGCAGCCGCCGGCCACGAGTTCCCGGATGGCCGCCCATAGCGACTGCCGCGCCGTGATGTCCATGCCGACCGTCGGCTCGTCGAGGAAGAGTATTTCGGGGCGCCCGGCCATCGCCATGGCGAATTGGACGCGTCGTTGCTGTCCACCCGAGAGGGCGCCATAGCGGCGGCCGAGCAGGTCGGTGACCCCGGCGAGGGCCGCGCACTCGGCCAGCGGGCGCGGGTCGGGGTAATAGCTCGCCGTCAGGCGAAGCAGTTCGCCCACCTTCAACGTCGCCGGCAGGTTCGCCGCCTGCAACATCACGCCGATACGTCGGCGCGGAGCGATATCCTGTGGATCTTCGCCGAAAAGCGTCACTGAGCCGCTGTCGGCGCGATGCAGGCCCAGAAGCAGGCCGATGCACGTGCTCTTGCCGGCGCCGTTCGGACCCAACAGGGCCAGCAGTTCGCCGCGGTGGATGTCCAGGTCGATGCCGTCGAGCGCGACGACCGCGCCATAACGTTTTCCAACGTGTTCGAGGCGTGCGATGCGAGTGTGGTTGTTCATGTGCCCTCCCTTGCGTCGCAACATATTCCAGCGCAAGTCCTTGGCGGCAGTCGCTTGCGTCATTGTGCGGATGTGACAAGCGTCACCCGGGGGTTACGCGGCCAAAACCCGCATGTTATGCTGGCCGAATAATCCCTTTACATATAGATACTTAGCGAGCCCTTAGGGATTGGATCGAAACCGGGCCGCGTCACCAGTCGAGGAGTGGGTTATGGGCGTCATCGATCTTCTGCGCGGTATGCGCGACTTCGGCGGCACGCCGCGCACGCGTGGCCTGCCGGATGAAACGATCGAGCGTTTCGCCGCGACCGATCCCACCCTCGTTCGCGCCATCGAAGACGCCGCCACCTATCACCAGGCCCTGCGCGCCGACTTCGGCGACCTGCTTCGCCTCGACGAGGCCGAACAGATCCAGCGCGTGCAGTCGTCCCTGGTCAACTTCTATCCCGACGACGGCGTGAACCCCTATGTGCCGGCCGCCGCGCGCGGGCCATGGATCGTGACGCTGAAGGGCGCCGTGCTGCACGACAACGGTGGCTACGGCATGCTCGGCTTCGGCCACAATCCCGAGCACATCGTCGAGGCCATGTCGCGTCCGCAAGTGATGGCCAACGTGATGACGGCCAACGTCTCGCAGTTGCGGCTGTCCAACGCCTTGTTCGAGGAACTGGGCCGGACGCGCGGCGGCAGCCCTTATTCCCATTTCATGTTCCTCAACTCCGGGTCGGAATCGGTCACGCTGGCGGCGCGCATCGCCGACGTCAATGCGCGCCTGATGACGGACCCGGGCGCGCGCCATGCGGCGCGCACGATCAAGCGGCTGGCCGTGAAGGGCGCCTTCCACGGCCGCACCGAACGTCCCGCCCTCTATTCGGATTCCTCGCGCCGGAACTACCAGCAACACCTGGCGAGCTTCCGCAACGAGGACAGCCTGATCACGGTCGAGCCGTACAACGTGGCCCAGTTGAAGGCGGCGTTCGCCGAAGCGGACCGCCAGGGCTGGTTCATCGAAGCGATGTTCCTGGAACCCGTGATGGGTGAAGGCGATCCGGGCCGCGCGCTCACGCCGGAGTTCTACGCCGCCGCGCGTGAACTCACGCGCGAGCACGGCACCTTGCTGCTGGTCGACTCGATCCAGGCGGGGTTGCGCGCTCACGGTGTCCTGTCGATCGTGGACTACCCGGGCTTCGAGTCGCTGGAAGCGCCGGACATGGAGACCTTCTCCAAGGCACTCAATGCCGGCCAATACCCGCTTTCCGTGCTTGCCGTGACGGACCGCGTCGCGGGCCTGTACCGCAAGGGCATCTATGGCAACACGATGACCGCGAATCCGCGCGCGCTCGACGTCGCCGTGGCCACCTTGCAGGAACTCACCGACGAAGTCCGCCGCAATATCCGCGAACGCGGCCAGGAATTCGTCCGCAAGGTCGAGGCGTTGAAGAGCGAGCTCGGCGGCCTGATCACCAAGGTGCAGGGCACGGGGCTGCTGTTCTCTTGCGAACTGGCGCCTGAGTTCAAGTGCTATGGCGAGGGTTCCACCGAGGAATACATGCGCGAGCGCGGCATTGGCGTGATCCACGGCGGCGCGAACTCGCTGCGCTTCACCCCGCACTTCCGCGTCACGAGTGCCGAGGTCGACCTCATCGTGGACGAAATCCGCCACGCATTGAAGGAAGGCCCGCGCCGCTCGGCCTCGTCGACGAAGGCGGCCTGACCGGCGTAAGCTCCACCGGCCGGATTGCCGGCGTCACGTAGGGGTTTTGCCATGCGTACGCAGCTTCGTGTCATCGCCGTTGCCTCCCTCCTCGCCTTCGCTGCCGGCGCGGTCGCCGCGCCGCAGCAAGCGCCCGCCAAGAAGGACCTCACGCCGCAACAGCAGCGCATGGGTGCGTGTAATTCGCAAGCCGCCGGCAAGAAGGGCGACGAGCGGAAGACGTTCATGAGCAGCTGCCTGAAAGGCGAGTCGCCGGCCAAGACCACGCAGCAGGACAAGATGAAATCCTGCAACAAGGATGCTTCCGCGAAGACCCTGAAAGGCGATGAGCGCAAGGCGTTCATGAGCACCTGCCTCAAGGGCTGAGCTTTTGTGGGAGCCGCTTTGTGTGGGAGCCGCTTTTGTGGGAGCCGCTTAAGCGGCGATGGGTGCTCGCCGTGACCCGGCCCGCTGCCGCGGGATCGCCGACAAGGTCGGCTCCCACCAGAGCACTGCCTTCGTGTGGGAGCCGCTTTTGTGGGAGCCGCTTCAGCGGCGATGGGTGCTTGCCGTGACCTGGCCCGCTGCCGGGGGATCGCCGACAAGGTCGGCTCCCACCAGAGCCACCATGCGACAATTCCAGCATCATCGCCGCCGAATCCGCGCCCCCATGAAAATCGTCGAAGTCCGCCATCCCCTCATCCAGCACAAGCTCGGCCTCATGCGCCGCGCCGGGATCAGCACGAAGGAATTCCGTGAGCTCGCTTCCGAGGTCGCGGCGCTGCTGACCTATGAGGCCACGGCGGACATGGAGACGGAGTGCAAGACCATCGAAGGCTGGGCAGGCCCGGTCGAGGTCACCCACATCAAGGGCAAGAAGGTGACCATCGTGCCGATCCTGCGCGCCGGCCTCGGCATGCTCACGGGTGTCCTGGAAATGATTCCCGCCGCGAAGGTCAGCGTCGTCGGCCTCCAGCGCGACGAGGAAACCCTCGAGCCCGTCACCTATTACGAGAAGCTCAGCGGGGGCATGGACGAGCGCACCGCGATCATCGTCGACCCCATGCTCGCCACCGCGGGCACCCTGGTCGCGACCGTCGACATGCTCAAGGCCGCCGGTGCCCGGAAGATCAAGGGCCTGTTCCTGGTCGCGGCCCCGGAAGGACTGAAGCGCATCGAGGCCGTCCATCCCGACATCGAGATCTACGTGGCCTCGATCGACGATCGCCTGAACGAACTGGGCTACATCCTCCCCGGTCTGGGCGATGCCGGCGACAAGATCTTCGGGACCAAGCAAAAACCGGCCTGAGCGCCGGAGTCGCCGTTTCCGTCACATCCCGCTGTCATAAAACTGAGGCACACTCCGCGAGCGAACCGGCAGGGGAACGCTACGCCAGGGGTTGGCGCGGTGCTTTCGGGTCGCGACCATCAACGACTCGAGGGGACATCGAATGCGTTCGACCACGTCACGGCGCGCCATCTGGGCAGCGCTGGCAGGACTCACCGCCGTACTTCCGTTGCAGGCGGCCGATCTATCCATCACCCAGTTCCGCGTCCGCGGCCCCTCCGGCGGCAACGATGAATTCGTGGAGCTGCAGAACACCGGCGCCGCACCACTGGACGTCTCGGGCTACAAGCTCAACGCCTCGAACGCCAGCGGCACCACCGGCACGCGCCTGACCCTTCCCGCCGGCACCACGGTGGCGCCGGGTTGCTTCCTGCTGCTGGCCAATGGCGCCAGTTCGGGCTACTCCGGCAGCGTCGTGCCGGACGTCAAGTATTCGACCGGCGTCACCGACGACGGCGGCATCGCCCTGCTCGACGGATCGGGTGCGACGATCGACCAGGTCGGCCTCAGCGCCGGCTCGGCCTATAAGCTCGGCACGCCCCTGACCAGCCTCGGCAGCTCGAACACCGACCAGGGCTACTCCCGCAAGACCACCGGCAACGGCTTGCCGCAATCCACCGGCGACAACTCGGCCGACTGGGTGAAGGTCGCGCCGACCGCGCCCCGCGCCAGCACGTCGCCGTGCGCGGTGCTGGGCCGCAGCCTGTCGATCGCCGATGCGACGATCAGCGTGCGTAACGGCGACGACCAGCAGATGCCGTTCACGGTGTCGCTGAGCGAGCCTGCCCCGACCGACGTCACCGTCCATGCCGCGACCGCCGACGACACGGCCACCGTCGCCGCCGGCGATTACGACGCCGTCGACACCACGCTGACCATTCCGGCCGGTGCCACCAGCGGCACCGTCGAGGTCACCGTGCACGGTGCCAAGGCCGCCGGTCCGGACAAGGCGTTCCGCGTGAACCTGTCGGACGTCTCCGGCGGCGACGTGACGATCGCCAAGGCCTCGGCCATCGGCGCCATCCTCAACGAGATCCCCATCGCCGCCGAGATCTGGCAGGTCACCGGCCGCGGGCAGGTGTCGCCGCTGGTCGGCAAGCGCGTGGCGACGCGCGGCAACATCGTCACCGCCGTGGGTCCCGCCGGCTTCACGATGCAGACGCCGGACAACCGCGCCGACGACGACCGCCTGACCTCCAACGGCATCTACGTCTTCACCAGCAAGGCTCCCGGCGTGAAGGCCGGCGACGTGGTCGACGTCGAAGCGACGGTCGACAACTACTTCAACCTGCCCGAACTGAAGAACGCCGACATCACCACCACGATGCATGGCGCCCGCCTGCCGAAGGCCGTGGCGTTCGGCAACAACGTGCCGTCGTCGGACCCGAACGCCTTGTCTTGCGGCGAAACGAATTTCCAGTGCTATGTCGGCATGCGCGTCACGATCGATAACGGCATGATCACCACGGGCAACCTGCGCTTCAGCAACGAACCGTTCGCCGAGGTGTACGTCACCGCCAACGGCAAGCGTTCCTTGCGCGAGCCGGGCGTGCGCTACACGGTACCCGTGCCGGACGGCGTGAACCTGCCGAACTGGTCGGGCAATCCGCAGGTGTTCAAGATGAACACCGCCGACTTCGGCGCCGTCGCACCCAACACGCCCTTCAACGCGGGCACCACCTTCCGCGCGGAAGGCGTGATGTCGTACGCCTTCGGCATGTACACCTTCATCCCGACGAAGGTCGACATCAAGAAGGCGGCCACGTTGCCGCGTGCTGTCGATTCGCGTCCGTTCTACGCGGTGCGCGTCGGTGGACTGAACACCGAACGCTTCTGCGACACGGATTTCAACACGACCTTTACCTGCAGCGGCGGCGACACCGAGCCGACGGCGGACGAGGTGAAGCTGAAGACCCAGCGCCTGTCGGCCTATATCGGCGGCGTGCTGAAGCTGCCGGACATCCTCTCGGTGGAGGAAGTGAAGAGCCTGCAGGTGTTGCAGGGCCTGGCCAAGCAGCTGGGTGACGATTATCCGGTCCAGTACGAAGCGATCCTGCAGCCGGGTCACGATCCCAGCGGCATCAACGTGGGCTTCCTCGTCCGCACGGACCGCGTGCGCGTGCTCGACGTCCGCCAGCTCGGCGCCGACGAGACCTGGCAGGACCAGGGCCAGACGGCGTTCATCCACGACCACCCGCCGCTGCTGCTGACCGCGGAAGTGCCGTCGATCATCGGACGCATGCGCATCAACGTGATCGCGGTCCACCCGAAGGCACGCCAGAACGTGGACAAGACCGGCAGCACGGCCGATCGCGACCGCCAGAAGCGCTTCCTGCAAGCGAAGTCGCTGGCGACCCAGGTGCAGGCGATCCAGACCGACCGCAAGAACCGGCTCGCTCCCCTGCTGGTGGTCGGCGACTTCAACGCCTACCAGTTCAGCGACGGCTTCACCGACGTGGTCGGCCTGATCTCCGGCCGTTACGACGACAGCCAGAACCTGCTGAAGCTCGGCACGAACCTGGTGAAGCCGGCACTCTGGAACGCCGTGAACTCGGTGCCGCCGGATGACCGCTATTCGTTCCTGTTCACCGAGAACTTCGGCAACATCCAGGGCCAGAGCCCGCGCCAGGTACCGACCCACCAGGTGCTCGACCACGCGCTGCTCAACACGGTCGCGCAGGGCCTGTTCCTGCAGATGAAGTACGGCCGCGGCAACCTCGACGCGCCGGTACAGACGCTGGACGATTCGGCATCGGCCACCGACGTGCACAAGGCCATCGGCTCGTCCGACCACGACGGCTTCGTGGTCGACCTGCTGACCCTGCCGCTCGGCTTGTTCTGATCCAACGGCGCCCGGCGATCCCGCCGGGCGCCCCTTCCCTTCCGGGCAACCTGGTGGGGCTACCTTAACCTAGTACAGCTACCTCAACCTGGTGGGATTGCCTCAACCTGGTGGGAGCCGCTTCAGCGGCGATCCCGCGGCAGCGGGCAAGGTTCCCGCAAGCACCCATCGCCGCTGAAGCGGCTCCCACAGTAGAGCGGCCCGCTACCGACTTCGTCAGCCGGCGAAGCGATCCGTCGCACTCACCAACTCCCGCGCGATACCCGGCTCGAACGCCGAGTGCCCCGCGTCCTGCACGATCCGCAAGTCGGCTTCCGGGAAAGCCCGATGCAAATCCCACGCGCTGCGCGCGGGACACACCACGTCGTAACGCCCCTGCACGATCACCGTCGGGATGTGCCGGATCGTCTGCACGTCGCGAAGCAACTGCCCGTCGACCTCGAAGAAACCGGCGTTGACGAAGTAATGGCATTCGATCCGCGCGAAGGCCAGCGCGAACTCGTCCTCGCCGCTGGACGCGATATGGCCCGGGTCCTGGTAGAGGTAGCTCGTCGCCCCTTCCCACACCGACCACGCGCGCGCCGCGGCGACACGTACCGCCGGGTCGGCACTGGTCAGGCGGCGATGGTAGGCGCTGATGAGGTCGCCGTGTTCCGCTGGCGGGATCGCGCCGAGGTAGGTTTCCCAGGCGTCGGGATAGAGCTGGCTGCAACCGTCCTGGTAGAACCATTCCAGTTCCGAACGGCGAAGCATGAAGATGCCGCGCAACACCAGTTCGGTGACGCGGTCCGGATGCGTTTCGGCGTAGGCCAGGGCCAGGGTGGAACCCCACGATCCGCCGAACACCTGCCAACGATCGATACCCAGGTGTTCCCGCACGCGTTCGATGTCGGCGACGAGGTCCCAGGTGGTGTTGTCGGTCAGTTCGGCGTGTGGCGTGGACTTGCCACATCCGCGCTGGTCGAACAGCACGATGCGGTATTTCGCCGGATCGAAGAAACGCCGGCAGCGCGGATTCGTGCCACCGCCCGGTCCACCATGCAGGAAGACCACCGGCTTGCCCTTGGGGTTGCCGCTTTCCTCGTAGTAGAGGGTATGCAGCGGCGACACCTTGAGCATGCCGCTGTTGTACGGCTCGATCGCCGGGTAAAGGGCGGGGGAATCCTGGGCCATGAGGCGGGGTCCTGGGGAGTTGGGAAGAAGGAAAGGCTAACCGGGCGGGAGGCGGGACGCCACACGTGGTGGGGAGCTATGGTGAGGAGCTGTGGTGGGAGCCGACCTTGTCGGCGATCCCGCGGCAGCGGGCCAGGTCGATGCAAGCACCCATCGCCGCTGAAGCGGCTTCCCACCCGAGCACTGCGGAATCGCCGACAGGGTCGGGTCGCAGCAGCGCATCGGCATCGGCATCGAGGCACTCTCGCCGGAGCGGCGGATGCGGCTCTACAGGAGCTTGCCGGGGTTCATGATGCCGTTGGGGTCCCACACCGCTTTGATGCCGCGCATCAGGGCGATTTCGGCCTCGCTGCGGACGCTGCCCAGCCAGGGCTTCTTCACCAGCCCGATGCCGTGTTCCGCGGAGATCGAGCCGCCGTGCCGTGCCAGGGTGTCCACCAGCATCGAGGTCACGTGCTCGCACTGCGCGACGAACATCGCGTTGTCGAGATCGGCCGGCTTCAGCACATTGATATGCAGGTTTCCATCGCCGATGTGACCGAACCACACCACGTCGAAATGCGGGTACTCGGCGGACAGCAGGTCCTGCATCTCCGCCATGAACGCCGGCACGGCGGAAATCCGCACCGACACATCGTTCTTGTAGGGCTTGTGCGGCGCCAGGCTTTCCGTGATGCCCTCACGCAGGCGCCACAACGCGGCGGCCTGCCCTTCGCTTGAGCTGATCGCGCCATCGACCACCCAGCCCTCACCGAGGCAGGACTCGAAGAAGGCCAGCGCATCGGCTTCCGCGCGCTCGTCGGCCGCGTCGAACTCGGCGACCACGTAGAAAGGATACATCTCGTCGAACGGCCGTTGCGCACCGTGCGCGAGCACATGATGCAACGCCCGGTCGGTGAAGAACTCGAAAGCCTCCAGGCGAAGCCGATGCCGCGCTTCCGCGAAGACCTTCATCAACGCGTCCATCGCGGGCACCGCCAGCAGCATCACCTGCGAAGGTGGCGGTGGCGAGGTGAGCGACAGCGTCGCCTCGACCACGATGCCGAGCGTGCCTTCCGATCCGATCACGAGGTGGCGAAGGTCGTAGCCGGAAGCGTTCTTGACCAGGCCTCGATTGAGGTCGAGCACCTCGCCCGTGCCCGTCACCACCTTGAGTCCGGCGATCCACTGCCGGGTATTGCCATAACGGATCACCCGGATGCCGCCGGCATTGGTGGCGATGTTGCCGCCGATCTGGCATGACCCGCGGGCGGCGAAGTCGACCGGGTAGAGCAGCCCCCGCTCACGCGCGGCGTTATGAACCGCCTCCAGCGCGATGCCCGGCTGCACCGTGAGCGTGCGGTCGATCGGGTCGAAATCGAGTATCCGGTTCATCCGGTCGAGGCTGAGCACCAGTTCTCCCTTCGCCGCCACGGCACCGCCCGACAGGCCGGTACGGCCACCCGAGGGCACGATGGCGACGCCCTGCCCGTTCGCCCAGCGCACGACGCCTTGCACCTCGTCGATGGACGAGGGCCAGGCGATCGCGAGCGGAGCCGGCGTCCAGCGCCGGGTCCAGTCGCGACCGTGATGCTCCAGGTCGCCGGGGTCGGTCGATATCTTCAGTTCCGGCAGGAGGCGGGCAAGCTCGGACAGGCGTGGGTCGGTCATGGGGCGATTCGCTCGGCGGGGGCCCCAGCGTGCCAGCCAAGGCGGCGACCGTCCATGGTCCGCCTCTCCGCGGGTATCTGGCATAGTGGAGCCTTCGTCCAAGGACCGCCCCGAATCATGAAGCGCACGTCGTACCCGAAAGAAGACATCAAGGTTTTGCTGCTCGAAGGCGTCAGCCGGAGCGCCCTGGATACCTTCCGACAGGCCGGGTATTCGCAGATCGAGTTCCACGAGAAATCACTGCCCGAGGACGAACTTCGCGAGCGCATCGCCGACGCGCATATCGTCGGCATCCGCTCGCGCACCCACCTCACCGCCGGGGTACTGGCGGAGGCGCGGCGCCTGATCGCGGTGGGCTGCTTCTGCATCGGCACCAACCAGGTCGATACGGCCGAAGCCGAACGGTTGGGCGTACCGGTGTTCAACGCCCCCTACTCCAATACCCGTAGCGTGGCCGAACTGGTCATCGCCGAAACCATCATGCTGGTCCGCCGCATTCCCGAGAAAAACGCCGAATGCCATCGGGGTGGCTGGTCGAAGTCGGCGGCGGGCAGCTTCGAGGTGCGCGACAAGGTGCTGGGCATCGTCGGTTACGGCCACATCGGCACCCAGGTCGGCGTTCTGGCGGAATCGCTGGGCATGCGCGTGATCTTCCACGACGTCGAAGCGAAGCTTTCGCTCGGCAATGCCCGCCCGGCGGCGAGCCTCGACGACCTTCTCGAACGCGCCGACGTGGTGACGTTGCACGTACCCGAAACGCCGCAGACACGAAACCTCATCGGCGCGGCGGAAATCGCACGCATGCGCCCCGGCTCCATGCTGGTGAACGCCTCGCGCGGCACGGTGGTCGACATCGACGCGCTGGCCGCCGCCCTGCGTTCGAAGCATCTCGCCGGGGCGGCGATCGACGTCTTCCCGGTGGAACCCAAGGGCAACGACGATCCTTTCGTCTCGCCGCTCGTCGGCATGGACAACGTGATCCTGACCCCGCACGTCGGCGGCAGCACGGCCGAGGCGCAGGAGAACATCGGCATCGAAGTGGCTTCGAAGCTGGTCCGTTACAGCGATAACGGCAGCACGCTATCGGCCGTGAATTTCCCGGAGGTGTCGCTACCGGGGCATCCGACGAGCCGTCGCCTGCTGCATATCCACCGCAATATCCCGGGCGTGTTGTCACGCGTGAACGAGGTGTTTTCGCGTGCCGCCGTGAACATCGATGGCCAGTACCTGCAAACCTCGTCGCAGGTCGGCTACGTGGTGATCGACGTCACCACCACTGAAGAACACGCTGCCGCGTTGCGTAACGAACTGGCGGCGATCGAGGGGACGTTGCGGGCTCGCGCGCTTTACTGAGGGACGGAGAGCGGTGCCGAGCGGGGTGGGCGCCGACCCTGTCGGCGATCCCGCGGCAGCGGGCAAGATTACGGCAAGCACCCATCGCCGCTGAAGCGGCTTCCCACCCGGATTGTGGGTTACCTACCCGGACGCGGGTTCCCACCCGGATTTGCGCCTGACGACGAAAGAATCCGTCTAAAAGCCACCATCGGCGACGACGCGAGCGCGGCCACGTTCCTTGGCGAGGTACAAGCGGCGGTCGGCTACCGCGATGAACGGCAGCACTTCATCGCGTTCCGTGGGAATGGCAGTGTGCACGCCCGCGCTCAGGGTCAGGCGCTTTCCGGGGCCCACGCCGGCATGCGGAATCAGTGCCTTGTCGACCAGGTCGAGGCAGCGCCAGGCCAGCGCCATGGCGGTGGCTTCGTCGGTGCCTGGTAACAACAATACGAATTCCTCGCCACCGAACCGGCATAGAAGGTCGCGTGGGCTTCGTACGATGCCGGCGAGTGCCGCCGCCACGCGTTTCAGGCACTCGTCGCCTTCCAGGTGCCCGTAGTGATCGTTGTATTGCTTGAAGAAGTCGATGTCGAGCACGACGGCCGAGATGGCTTGCCTGCCCGCCATCGCATCCCGCCACTCGTTCTCCACGATCATGTCGAAGCGGCGCCGATTGGCGACGCCGGTGAGGCCGTCCTTGAACGACAATTCCTCGAGCTCACGCTGCATGTCGAGAAGGCGTTCTTCAGTACGCTTGCGCTCGCTGATGTCGAACATGAAGCCGACCAGCGCGTTCGGAGTTCCATCCGGGTTGCGCACCACGTGCACCACATCGCGAATCCAGACGTACTCGCCGTCCTTGCGCAAGGCACGGTAATCCGCTTCGTGGTCGATACCGGCCTGCGACTGGGCGACGCAGAAGTCGAAGACCCACGCGCGGTCTTCCGGATGCATGCGGTCGGCCCAATCCTGCACCGTGGCCCACGACTGGGGCGCCCAACCCAGCAATTCCTCGATCTGCGGGCCTATGTAGGCGAAGCGCAGGGTCTCCCACTCGATCTTCCAGGGGATGGCGCGCGTGGACTCCAGCAGGGTCTTGTAGACCCCGATGTCCTCCTCGCGGATGATGTCTTCGATGCTCATGGCGCCCCCGGGCTGGCCTTGCGGCTTCGCAAGTTTAGCGGCGGGGGAGCCGGAAGCTTGAGCCCCGTTACCTGCCCGGGCGGTTCTGCGTGTAGTTCAGCGGCACATAGACATAGCCCTTGCCGTCTTCCGCCCGTGCGACATGACCGAACGAAGGAAACGGCAGGTGCGCCGCCCCGATCATGTAACCATTCTTCGCCGCGTCGGCGAACGCCGCCTCGCGGGCGCGCTCGGCTTCGTGGTTGTCGCTGTCCCAGGCGATCCGCACGAAGGGATCGCGGAACTGCACCGCCGCGGAATGCACGACATCGCCCCACAGCACCAGGCTGGCGCCCTTGCTCTCGACGACATAGAAGCTGTGTCCCGGCGTATGCCCCGGCGCGGCGACGGCACGGATACCGGGCGCGATCTCCGCGGCGCCCTTGAAGACCTGCACCTTGCCGGCGGCGATGTACGGCGCGAAGACCTTTTGGGCGACGTCGAAGCTGACCCGTACGCCTTCGGGCGCCTTCGCACGATTGGCCGGGTTCATCCAGAAATCGTATTCGGCCTTGTCGAGACGGATGGTTGCGTTCGGAAAGGCGCGCTCGCCGTTTCGCAGCAAGCCACCGATATGGTCGGCGTGCATATGCGTGATCACGACCTCGTCGACCTGGTCGGGTGAATAGCCCGCGGCCTTGAGGTTGTCGATCGTATTGCCGAGGGTCGGGCCGTAGAACGAACCCGCACCGGCGTCGACGAGCACGAGCTTGGCGCCCGTGTTGACGAGGAACTGGTTCATCGACGACTCCGCAGGCAGCGTCTGGAACGCCTTGCGGTACGCCGCCGCGATCTGTTCGGACGAAATGCCGATCAGCAGCTGGTCCATCGGAAAGTCGATCGTGCCGTCGTTGAGGGCCGTGACCTCGACATCGCCGACCATCAGGCGGTAGTAACCCGGCGCCTGCGTGTGGACCATCGGGGCGGAGGCGAAGGTCGAGACGGGGACGAAGGCGGCGGCAATGCCACAAGCCAGCGCGCCGGCGAGGCAAGCGCGTGCGAAACGGTGAGTGCGAATCATCGGAAAGTCCTTGGGGAAGAGGGAGCGTCTGGAGGTGACCCGATGTCGAAGACGACCGAGGCGTCCACGGCAGGTGCATCGGGTGTATCGAGCGGCGTCTCGAAGTGGCCGTTCAGACGGTTGCCTGCGGGATCTTCGAGAGTGCCGCGAACCATCAGTTTGTATCGGCCTGCGCGCCAAGGCGCGTCGGGTGTGAAGGTCCAGGTGGATTCGCCGTCGAGCAGTTCGGCATGGCCGTCCACGGGACGGTCATCCGCGTCGGCAATGGCCATGTAGTCGGCATCCCTGCCATCGACCGGCGCATCCAGCCGCACCACGAGGGACTGCCTCGACGAGGGCGACACCGGCAATACGCTCCACGCCGACGCGACCGGACCATGCAGGTCCGGTGGCCCGACGTGCCATCGCTTGAGCGGACGGCCGTCGAGCGTGAGCACCACATCGTCTCCCGGCACGAGGATCGGTCCTAGCGCCTCCCGCGCAACCAGGCCGCTCTTCACGCGCCCGGGATGCATGAGAAGCGTCAGGATGCGTCCGTCAGGCGACCACAGTTCCTGGGCCAGGAAGGGTTCCCGCAGTTCGCTTCCATCAGTACGCGACAGTGCGATGCGTGGAAGCACGGGGCCCTCGGGCGCCGTGGCGAACTCGAGCGAAAGCCGCAACATATTGGCGGGAACCACCGTGGCGGACGGCCGTACCGTCACGACGGGTGCCTCCAACGGCCACGCTTGGACCTGCGGAAGCACCAGCGCGAAGATCGTGCCCAGCAGGAGCCGATGCAGGTGCACGGATCACTCCGGCGCCTTGACGAGGTCCGGCAGTTCTTCATCCTTCAGCAGCATGTCCTGCCTCGGCTTGATGTTCCGCTGCTGGAACTCGTTACCCTTGAAGCTGAAGTCGGGGAACGCGTATTCCGAAACGTGGTCGGACATGCGGAAGCTCAGGTCCTTCCCGATCGACACCAGCTGAAGCGCATCGTGCTGGAGGTCGCGGCGAACGACGGCGAACGACTTGTCGTCGAGGTTATCGATGCGCAATGCACCGGCAAGCGGTGCTTCGGTCACGTTGACGCCGGTGATCTCGCCGAACGGCACCTGTTTCTCGATACCGGGCCGGGCGCGCGCCGCGTCCAGTTCAGCCACGGAAACGACGTCGGACACGCGGTTGAAATTCACCAGCATCACGAAGTCGCTCGCCTTGCCCTGCTCCACCTTGGTGAACGAGACCATGCCCGCCGGGGTATTGCCGTAGCCCAGTTCGGCCACGGTCTTCCCGCGAACGTGCGCGCCGTCCTTCAATTCATCGAGCGGGATGATCACCAGGGGCGTGCAGGTATAGGCGGCGACCAGGTAGGGCTTGCCGCCGAGGTTGGCGAAGCTCATCGCGCGGATGGGTGCGCGCGTTTCCATGAGGTTGTGGCCACCATGGAAGATCTCGATGGACGTGATCGACTGTTTCGCGTCGAAGGGATAACGCACCCGACGGAGCGTCGAGGCGAAATCCTGGTTCGAAAGGCCGGCGACGAAGAGTTCGCCGTCACGCCACTTCATGTCGGTGACGGTGAAGCTCCGCTCGGGCGTCTGCTTCCAGAACCGGCTGTTCGAGGTCGGCGCGTCACGAAGTGCGACCGATGTCGAGGGCGCCGACTTCAAATCGATACGACGCGCACGCTTGTCGCTGGTCACCACGAACAATGCGGGCGCCTTGTCGGGGCCATAGCTGGTGGCGACATATACCTGGGCCGTGCCCGGGCGGACGACCATGTCCTCGATCGTGACCTTCGCGTTGCCGACCTGCGACGAGAGCAGGGCCTCCAGGTCGAGGATATTGAACGCAGTGCCCGCCGGCTGTCGTGGCGCGGGGGGCAACTGGAGCGCGTGAACCTTCGCCGCCTTCCAGTCAGCGACGAAGAGGGTGTCGCCCGGTCCGGCGGCGAGGCGGGAAATCGAAGTGACGTCGGCCGCGTAGGCGTCGATGGACAGGCCGAGCAGGCAGGCCGTGGCGATAGCTGTAAAACGCATGAGAGTGCCCCTTGGCGGCTATGAGTCGAACCGGGCGATCCCGACTTTGAAGGGATTGCCGACGACTCGCAGCCTAGTCAGGGCCGATCAACCGGGGTAGCCATGTGGAGCGAATCACGATGGTGATCGCCTCGCACCAATGTGCCGTGCTGCCTCGCAAACGAAAAAAGGCGCCCCGAAGGACGCCTTTTCGAATAATGGTCGGGGTGGCGAGATTCGAACTCGCGACCACTACACCCCCAGCGTAGTGCGCTACCAGGCTGCGCTACACCCCGACGAGCAAACGATTGTAGCAGCAACATCGCGATCTGCGGAAGGCGGATCAGCGACGAAGGAGGGACAGGACTTCTTCGAGCTCCAGGCGTACCTGGCGGACGATCTGGTGCGACATGCTGGCTTCCATGCGGGCCTGCGGGCCTTCCAGCCGGGCGCGGGCGCCGGTGATGGTGAAGCCCTCGTCGTACAGCAAGGAACGGATCTGGCGGATCATGAGCACGTCGTGGCGCTGGTAGTAGCGGCGATTGCCGCGGCGCTTGACGGGCTTGAGGGCCGGGAACTCCTGCTCCCAGTAGCGAAGGACGTGCGGCTTGACGCCGCAAAGCTCGCTGACCTCACCGATGGTGAAGTAGCGCTTCGCCGGGATCGCCGGAAGTTCGGTGTTATTCCCTGGATCCAGCATAGCCCTCGACTCTTACCTTGAGTTTCTGGCCGGGACGGAAGGTGACCACCCGCCGGGCAGAGATGGGAATTTCCTCACCGGTCTTCGGATTCCGACCGGGCCGCTGATTCTTCTGCCGAAGGTCGAAATTGCCGAAGCCCGACAACTTCACCTGCTCGCCCCGCTCCAGCGCCTCGCGCACGACCTCGAAATACGCGTCCACGAATTCCTTGGCCTCGCGCTTGTTGAGGCCCACGTCGAGGAAAAGCCGCTCGGCCATTTCCGCCTTGGTCAGCGCCATCTTATCCTCGCAGTCTTGCCTTGCATGTCTTCTCCAATGCCCCCACCGCTTCTGCCACGCGAGCGTCGGCATCGTCGTCGGTAAGGGTGCGTGAAGCGTCCTGTAAAATCAAGCCCATAGCGAGACTCTTTCGCCCTTCATCGATCCCCTTGCCCGCGTAGCGGTCGAACAGGCGGATCTCCGTGAGCACCTCGCCCAGCGCGCCGCGCACGGCGGCCTCGACCGAAGCCCAGGACACTTCTTCCGGCAATTCCACGGCGATGTCGCGGCGAACCGCCGGGAAACGGGCGACGCGGCTGGCGCTGGGCAAGCGACGGGCCAGGATCGGTTCCAACGCCAGTTCCATCACGTGGACGTCCGGGCCGAGGTCGAGCGCCTTGGCCAGCGCCGGGTGCAGCGCGCCCAGGAAGCCGGCCTGGTGGCCATCGCGGAGTACGCGGGCACCGCGGCCCGGGTGCAGCCACGACGGCAGGTCGGCGGTGTCCACCGACCAGCGCGCCGGCTCGCCCGTGTGGGCGACCAACGCATCGAGATCGCCCTTCAGGTCGAAGAAGTCGACGGTACGCGAGGCCTCGCCCCACTGTTCCGCCCGCGCGCCACCCGAGGCGACGACGGCGACGCGGCCGATTTCATCGGGTGCGCCACCCGTGGCATGGAAGCTGCGCGCGACCTCGAACAGGCGCACGCGGTCCTGCTGGCGCGCGCGGTTGTGCCGCAGCGCCTCGACCAGGCCCGGCAGGAGCGAGGTCCGCATGACGGCGAGATCGGCCGACAGTGGGTTGGCCAGGGGAACCTGGTCCTTGTCCACACCCCAGGTCTTCAGCAGGTCGGCGCTCACGAAGGAGAGCGTCACGGCCTCGAAGTAGCCACGGGCGGCCAGCTGGTCGCGCAGGGCCATCTCGGTGAGACGGGCCTCCGGCTCGGCGCGCAGGGCGATCTCGCCGGCGGGCACGTGGGTCGGAATGCGCTCGTAGCCGTGGATGCGGGCGACCTCCTCGATGAGGTCCTCCTCGCGCTCGATGTCGAAACGGCTGCTCGGCGGCGTGATGCGCCAGCCGTCCGCCACCTCGACCACGCCCATGCCGAGCGCGGTGAAGATGCGCGCGACCTCGTTGGCCGCCACTTCGATGCCGAGCACGCGGCGCAGGCGCGCATGACGCAGCAGGACCGGCGCGTGCTCGCGCAGGTCTTCCAGCCGCTCGGCGACCGTCACCGGACCGGCCTTCCCGCCCGCGATGGCCAGGATCAATTCGGTGGCCCGCTCCATCGCACGCTTCGGCAGCGCCGGATCGACGCCGCGCTCGTAGCGGTGCGAGGCATCCGTATGCAGTCCAAGCTTGCGGGCGCGGCCCATGATCGCCGAGGGGGCGAAATGGGCGGCTTCCAGGAAGATGTTCCGGGTGGCATCGGTCACGCGCGAATCGAGGCCGCCCATCACGCCGCCGACGGCGAGCGCATGCGCTTCATCCGCGATCACGACGAACGAGGGATCGAGCGTCGCCTCGCTGCCGTCGAGCAGTTTAAGGGGCTCGCCGACGTCGGCATGGCGAACCACGATGGCCCCCGACAAGGTGTCGTTGTCGAAGGCGTGCATGGGGTGGCCGAGTTCCAGCATCACGTATTGGGTGATGTCGACGATGGCGCTGATCGGACGGATGCCGGAGCGGCGCAGGCGCTCGGCGAGCCACAGCGGCGATCGCGCGGTCGCGTCCACGCCCTCGATCACGCGGCCGAGGTAACGGGGCGCGTCGGCTCCGGCTTCGAGCCTGACGGACCGGAACGCACTGGAGGTGACCGGCGCGTCGGTCGTCCCGATCGCCTTCACCTGGCTGCCGAAGAGTGCCGCCACGTCGTGGGCGAGGCCATGCAGGCCGAGCACGTCGGGACGGTTCGGGGTGATCTTCAGTTCGATGCTGGCATCGGGCAGGCCCATGTACTCGGCCAGCGGTTTGCCGACCGGCGCATCGGACGGCAGTTCGAGCAGCCCGGAGGCGTCGGCGTCGATGCCGAGTTCCTTGGCCGAGCAGAGCATGCCGTACGATTCGACGCCGCGCAGCTTCGCCGCCTTGATCTGGATTCCACTCGGCAGCGTCGCGCCGACGGTGGCCAGCGGCACGCGGATGCCGACACGGGCGTTGGGTGCGCCGCAGACGATCTGCAGCGGTTCGCCCTGCCCCGCATCCACCTTGCATACCTGCAGCCGGTCGGCTTCGGGGTGCTTCGTCGCCTCGACGATCTCGGCGACGACGACGCCGTCGAGGCCTTCGCCCAGGGGCGTGACCTCTTCCACTTCCAGGCCGGACATCGTGAGCGCGTGGACCAGCGCCGCGCGATCCGCGTCGATGGCGACCAGTTCGCGCAGCCAGTTTTCAGAGAATTTCATGGGAGCGAGCTCGTTGAACGTGGAGTCGTGGCCGGCCGGAGAGCCGGCCTCGCGTCGATGCGGGTCAGGCGAACTGGCGCAGGAATCGCAGGTCGTTCTCGAAGAACGCGCGCAAGTCGCCGACGCCGTAGCGAAGCATGGCGAAGCGCTCCACGCCCAGGCCGAAGGCGAAACCCGTGTAGCGCTCCGGATCGATGCCGCAGTTCTTCAGCACGGTGGGATGCACCATGCCGCAACCGAGCACTTCGAGCCAGCGCGTGCTGCCGTCCTCGGCATCCCAACGGATGTCGACTTCGGCCGAGGGCTCGGTGAAGGGGAAGTAGCTCGGCCGGAAGCGCATCTCGAAATCGCGCTCGAAGAACGCGCGCACGAACTCGGCCAGCGTGCCCTTCAGGTCGGCGAAGCTGGAGGTCTCGTCGACCAGCAGGCCTTCGATCTGGTGGAACATCGGCGAATGGGTCTGGTCCGAATCGCTGCGGTAGACCTTGCCCGGCGCGATGATGCGGATGGGCGGCTGGCGGCCCTGCATCGAACGGATCTGCACCGGCGAGGTATGCGTGCGCAGCAGGCGCCCGTCGCCGAAATAGAAGGTGTCGTGCATGGCGCGCGCCGGATGATGCGGCGGGAAATTCAGCGCCTCGAAGTTGTACCAGTCGTCCTCGATCTCGGGACCGTCGGCGCGCTGGTAGCCGAGCCGGCCGAAGATGTCGGCGATGCGCTCCAGCGCGCGGGTGATCGGGTGGATGCCACCGTATTCCCCGTCGCGGCCCGGCAAGGTCACGTCGATGCGCTCGGAAGCGAGGCGGCGGTCCAGTTCGGCCTGCTCCAGCGCCTGCTTGCGCGCGGCGATGGCGTCGGTGAGGCGTTCCTTGGCGCGGTTGACCTCGGCGCCACGCGCCTTGCGCTCGTCGCCGGAAAGCTGACCCAGGGCCTTCAGGGCCGCGGTGACCGCCCCGTTCTTGCCCAGCAAGGCCACACGCACGGCGTCCAGCGCCTCGAGCGAGGGGGCGGATTCGATGTCCCGTAGGGACGCGTCGATAGGCTCGATCGATTCCATCGGTTTTCCTGCTTTTTCCGGGCACGCAAAAAAGTGTGGGGAGAAGGCAAGCCTTCTCCCCACGTCATCCATCATCGCGCGATAAGACTACCGCGCGTGGTAAAGCGGATTACGCAGCCAGACTGGCCTTGGCCTTCTCTGCGATCGCACCAAACGCCTTGATGTCGTGCACGGCGAGGTCGGCGAGGACCTTGCGGTCGACGGTGATCTGCGCCTTGGCCAGACCATTGATCAGGCGGCTGTACGACAGGCCGAACTGACGGGCGGCGGCATTGATACGGACGATCCACAGGGCGCGGAACTGACGCTTGCGCTGCTTGCGGCCGATGTAGGCGTACTGACCGGCCTTGATGACGGCCTGGTTGGCTACGCGGAATACCTTGCGGCGGGCGTTGTAATAGCCCTTGGCACGGCCGATGATCTTCTTGTGACGACGACGGGCGGTAACGCCACGCTTAACACGAGCCATGGTTCAACCCTCCCTCAGAGATACGGCAACATGCGAGCTACACCCTTGGTGTCGCAAGCTTTGACGTGGTTGGGAGCGCGCAGGCCGCGCTTACGCTTGGTCGACTTCTTGGTCAGGATATGCGACTTGAAGGCGTGACCGGCCTTGAACTTGCCGGATGCGGTCTTGCGAAAACGCTTCGCGGCCGCCCGGTTGGTCTTGATCTTGGGCATCGGAATGCTCCGTATTCGGTTGCTGACTGATCCGGCGGCGAGCCTTGGGAGGCAACGCGCTTTCCTTCCTGCCGGGTACGGTGATTCGGCCCATCCATACGGGCCGAGCCGGCGATGATACCGAATCGTGGGGGCTTCCGCCAGAGGCAGCCAACCTGCCGGGGAACCGAATCTGGCCCCTGCCCCCGGCAACTGAATCTGGCCTCTGCCCGGTAAACCGAATCCTGGTGGGAAGCGGCCTCGGCCGCGATGGGGCTTGGGGCAAGAGCCATCACGCGCGAGCGCGCTTCCCACCCTGGTGCTTTCCCACAAAAGAATCGGCCACAAAAAAGGCGCCGGGGCGCCTTTTCTGGATCAGGCCTTTTTCTTCGGGCCGATCATCATGACCATCTGGCGGCCTTCCAGGCGGGGAAAGGACTCCACCACGCCGTCTTCGCCGATGTCCGTCTGGACCCGGCGGGCCAGGTTCTGGCCGAGGTCCTGGTGGGACATTTCACGGCCGCGGAAGCGGATCGTGACCTTGACCTTGTCGCCTTCTTCCAGGAACTCGCGCATCTTGCGCAGCTTGATCTGGTAGTCGCC
>Ga0307412_10000204_pt1 | contig 40471 bp, 38 predicted proteins | sample DK1Cmetagenome_3_FD_203823 | JGI IMG/M metagenome (GOLD analysis project Ga0307412, IMG submission 203823) | Maize rhizosphere microbial communities from greenhouse at UC Davis, California, United States - DK15-C-1 | ecosystem: Host-associated > Plants > Roots > Rhizosphere > Soil | place: USA...
GATATTCCTGATCGCCGCGTCGGGTGCGGGATATCCAACCTGGGCCAGGGATACCTTCCAGGGCGGCGTGACATTGCTCTCGGTCGACCATGATGACGACCACATGATGCGGACCTGGATCGGCGTCGCCATGGGCCACTATGCGAACGCCATGGCGGGCTGGCTCGTCGACGCGTCCAGGAACCACGGGGGCCATGTCTCCGTGCAGGCGCTCTCGCGGTTCCAGCAGCAATTGCGCCGGGCGACATTCGCCCATTTCGAATACCGATACGTCGTGGAAGGCGTGCCGTTCACCCGAACCTATCTCGCCGCCTCCGGAAGAGAGTTCAGGACGTACATCGATCCAAGGGAGCCGGGGCTGGTCGCTCCGCCCGACCCGGACAGCGAGTACTTCAAGCAGGACGACGTGGTCACGTTCGCGATGGCGGCGGCTGCCACCGAAGGTTCCGAGGTCCTGCCGCAGCCCGCTCGCCCGAACATGCCCAATCGGGGTAACGATGCCGAGATCAAGGTGCTTCAGGCGATCATCCGGGATATCGGTGAAGGGACGGTCGCACCGGCCGGCCACCTGCTTGGCTTCGTCAGCAAGCAACCGTGCGAGTCGTGCGATCCGGCATTGCGCCAGTTCGCCGTCGAGACGGGCTCGGAAGTTCATGTGAATTACGTTTTCGGGGCGAATCAGGATGGCTTGCGGACACCGGCATGGGCGGCGCTTCGCGAGGCCCGCGAAGCCATCGTCGACGACCTCGTCACCATGTTTTCGGCACCCGCGGCGAACATGTCACCGGACCTGGAAGACCCCCTTGACGACGATTCCTCGTCGGCCTCGGTCTGCGGGCAGCCCTGAACGGTATCTAGGACAGGGCGCGCACCCTGAAGTTACGGCCCTTGATCTTGCCTGCGCGCAGCCGTTCGAGGGCCTTGTTGGCCAGGTCGCGGCGAATGGCGACGTAGGCACGGGTGGCGAAGACATCGATCTTGCCAATGTCCTTGGCATCGAGGCCCGCATCGCCCGTAAGCGCGCCAAGGATATCGCCCGGTCGCATCTTGTCCTTGCGGCCACCATCGACGACGAGCGTTTTCATGGGCGCCAGGTTCAGCACCTTGCGAGCTTCGTTCAGCGGCTTGGCAGGGTAGCGGGCGAGGGGGCCGCCGAGGCGATCTTCGATCTGGCGAAGCTTGCCCAGTTCGCGAGAACCCGCGAGGACGATCGCCAGGCCGGTCGCTCCCGCGCGACCTGTACGGCCGATACGGTGTGTGTGTGTATCGGGATCATGGGCCACGTCGTAGCTGACCACCAGCGGCAGGTTCGCGATATCCAGCCCGCGAGCCGCCACGTCGGTGGCAACGAGGACCGAGCAGCTCCGGTTGGCGAAACGGACGAGTACCTCGTCACGATCGCGTTGTTCGAGATCGCCATGCAGGGCAAGCGCGGAAAAACCGCGGCGATCGAGTTCCGCCGCCACGGCTTCGGTGTCCTTGCGCATGTTGCAGAACACGAGGGCCGCTTCGGGCTTCTCCTGGGTGAGGATGCGCGTGAGCACATCGGCCTTGACGGCAGGCTCGGCCTCGACCGCGCGCTGCTCGATCGTGGTTTCGTCGTGGGATTCCTCGACGGTGACGGTCACCGGATCGTGCTGCACGCGACCACTCACGGCGCGGATGGCATCCGGATAGGTGGCCGAAAAGAGCAAGGTCTGGTGATGTTTCGCGATTCGCTTGACGATGTCGTCGATGGCTTCCTCGAAGCCCATGTCGAGCATGCGATCGGCCTCGTCCAGCACCAGCACCTTGATGCCTCCACCATGCAGGCTGCCGCGCTTGAGGTGTTCCTGCACGCGGCCCGGCGTGCCCACGACGATGTGTGGATCGTGTTCCAGCGAGGCCAGCTGGGGACCGAGCGGCATGCCGCCGCACAGGGTCAGCAACTTGACGTTGGGCAGGTTCGTTGCCAGCCGGCGGATCGATTTGCTGACCTGGTCCGCGAGCTCGCGGGTGGGGCACAACACCAGTGCTTGCAAGCGGATCTGCTGTACGTCGATCCGCTGGAGCAGGCCAAGCCCGAAGGCGGCCGTCTTGCCACTGCCGGTCCGGGCCTGCGCGATGACGTCGCGCCCATCGAGGATGGGCGGAAGGCTTTCCCTCTGGATCGGCGTCATCGACGTGTAGCCCAGGTTCTCCACGGCGGCCAGGAGGGCGGGCGACAGGGGCATCTGCTGGAAATCATTCATGGGGCGTATGATCGCACGCCCACGCATGCGCGGCCTCGTTCCGAGTGAGGCCGGCTGGCGCGCCGTCGTTCAGCAGGGAGGCGAAGGTAGCTCCATCGCATCGGCGTTCGGCGCTGTCGAGCCGCCTTCCGCCGGACGCCCGCTGGCTTGGGGCTGACGCGGCGGTGCCAGGCGAAATGATCGCGGCCGCCATGGGATGCCCTTGAACGACCGCTGTAGTGACGACGGGGTCAGGCTTTGCCTTACTTGCTGGTCGCGGGCATCGGCGAGGACGTCGCGGGCCAGCAGGGGACGCCCGCTTTCACTGCTCACGAGCCTTCGACCTCGAAGTTTCGCCGTTCCCGCTGCGACGAGGGCATCTCGCTGCGTACTTGGCAAGGAGCCGAACATCTGGGTGAGGTGGATGTCGATGTCGTAGGTATCGGACAGGGTTTGCATGGCTTCGCGACAGGAGCCGCACGTAGCCCCACCGACCGCCCCACGTATGCTGCCGCCAGTCGGTACGGCATGGGTTTGCAGGTCGTGCTCGATCGCGCGGAGGATCTTGAACTCGGCGTCTATCGCGCGATCGACACCGTCTACATCGAAGGGTTCCAGTACGGACGCGTCGGGGGGCAGCATGCGTGCGCGCAGGTTGGTCTCGTTGAAACCCGAGTAGAAGCGGCTGTCCTCCGCGTCCGCCGCGACATAGTCCGTGGCTTCAAGGGCCGGGGAGGGGCTCCCGTCGCTCCATTCCAGGTCATCCGGGCTCTGCGGGCTGCCCGGCGCGATAGCCGGCGTGGAGCCACCGAACGCGGACTGCGCCATTGCCCCCAATGGTGCCCCGCCCAGTGCGTGGTAGACGCGGATACGTGTTTCACCATTCACGGCGAAACGATATTCCATGCGCGCGACCTGGGCATTCGTCATGGACGTTTCCAGTGCTTCCCAGCTGATGGCGAGGTAATCATCCTTGTACCGGTCACTGACGATCGCGCGCATCGCGTCGACGTAGTGTTGGCTGGTGATCTCGAGAAGCCCCGTGGTATTCCCCTCATCGAGGCCGATGTTTTCGACCACGACGGTTCCCGCCGCGCCTATGCGTGGTACGAGGAACAAGAAGGAAATGCCCAGGGTGGTGATCGCGGTACGTCGCATGGGGGTCAGTCCGGGATTCGGCAGGAAAGGACGTTGGCGCGTTCGGCGGCGAAATCGGCCTCGGCGCGAGTGATGGTCTCGGCCGCGACGAGATCGTCGGCAATGAGCGCCTCGACGACTTCCATCGCTCCCGCCATGTCGATCAAGGCCAGAATGGCCCCGGCGAAATGCGCGAAACGTGCCAATCCACTATCGCGATGGGGCACGACACGGCTTTGGCGAAGGTACTCGTCGAGGTACCAACGATGTACGGCGCGATCGGTTGCGGCGGCGAAACAGAGCGGACGGTCGTCACCGGCCACTCCCGTGCCGGCGGTGCCGGTGGCGGTGTTGGCGGCTCGATCGCATGGGTACCCGGCCTCGTAGCCTTGAAGGAGCCGGTGGCGGTGTTGGCGGCTCGATCGCATGGGTACCCGGCCTCGTAGCCTTGAAGGTCTCGGTATGCGGCGGCAACGCGCGCGATACGGTAGGCGACGGGCAGGGCCCGCAGTCCGTGGGAGGTTCGCTCACCCACGCTCCAATGAACCAGGCGCCGCTGGACGAGGGCCGACACATAGCCCAGGTCATACTCGGTGACTTCATCGAAGTGACGTGCAAGCATGATGCGTTTGAAGACATCGGGATCGACATTCAACGCGATCCGTCGATCTTCCGGCGTTTCGGCCAATTGGCGGCGAAGGATCTGCAGGCCCACGGCGTACCCGGCCCCCTTCGTCGAATGGCTGTATCCGGTCAGGTCGAGCACGTGCCAGAAGATATCCGGATCGACATCGGCCTTCGTGGCGCTGGCCGAGGCGAAATCGTCGCGATACCCGGCTTTGATCGTGATGTCGATACCTGGCCGGGCGCGCGTCATGCCAAGATCCCACTGCATCACGGCGAGGGCCTGGTGAGAGGTGAGAGGCCCCCCCGGAATGCGCTCCAGGAGCCCGGGCCAATCCACCTCGTTCGTGAATGCCGGTTCGGCGATGAGTCCGCTATAGGGCGATGCCGGATTCACGAGCATCTGGCGGACGAACGCGGCGTTGGAGTGCGCCAGCGCATCGGCGGCGCCGAGCCGTGCGATACGTTCCCGTTGCAGGTGTGACAATACGTCCACGTTGGCCGTCGTGGCTACGCAGTCCATCGTGGCCAGGCAGAGCGCCGTGATGAAGGTCCTGCGCAAAGCATTCCCTTGCGGGGCGGATGCGGTCGACATCATGGGACGCACGGATCTTGTGCCGGTACGTCGACGGCCACTGCTTCCTGCTCGATCCTGTTCAGGTCGCCGAGCCCCGAACGTCGCTGCTTACGCATGAGAGCGTGGCGCGCGGGATTGAGGACCGTCTTGGCATACACCTTCCGCATGGTGCGGAAATTGTTCGACACCACCCTGCTTCTTTGAATGGCGGTAGTACCTTCACCAGCCACCGAGCTCGCTCCTGGCTCGATCAATTGATAGATGGTGCCGTCGGCGTCGAAAATTCGCGCAAACGCATCGATTGCTTTGCGACACGATTCGCAGACGGTCTTGCTGACATAGCCGGTCACCCGCCCACCTCTTGGCACGATTTTCTTCTCGATGTCGTATTCGATGCGGCGCAGCGTCTTGAGTTCGGCGTCCCATGAGTGGTCCATGCCATCGACGACGCTGGCTTCCAGGCGGGATGTGCTTGCCGGAAGCTTCCGGGCCCGCAGATCGAACGCTGTTTCAGCGGGATAGTATTTGGCTTCGGCGGCATCCATCGCTATGTCGTCGGCTTCGACGACGCCGGTGGCATCACTTGAATCCGTCGCCGGGGATTCGGTGCCGGAGTCGGAGGATCCAGGCCTCTTGGGTACCCTGTCGAAAATCGTCCTCAGCGAATGGCCGCTTCGACCGTGGTAGACGCGTGTCACCGTTTTGCCGTCTTTCTCATAGGTATATTCGATGCGCACGAGCGTCGCGTCCTGGACCTTGCTTCTGAGTTTGACGAAGGTCTTGCTCAGGAGAGGCGAGGGGCTGAAGTCGAGGACCGCCTTTCCGACCGCATCGGCAAAATCGTTGGCGTCCCGTTCGAGAAGCGCGGCGATATCGCCTTCGCCGGTTTCGATCGCGATGCTGCCGGCGCACGCGGTCCAGGAAGAAAAGGCCAGGGCGGCCGCTGCCAGGAACGAGCCGGCGTGGGGAAGGTTCTTCATCATCGGTCGATCCTGCAGGTGAGACGGGTGGAACGGTTCGCCGCAAACTCGGCATCGGCCTCGTCGAGGGTGCCGATGCTGACGAGATCCTCGGCGACGACGGCCTCGACGATTTCGATGAAGGAGACCACGTCGACCCACGCAAGGACGCCGATGATCAGATGCATGACCGGCGAGGATTCGGTGTGGCCGCGGTGGTGGAGGAGGGCCTCCTCCTGCCGCAGTTCGCGCCGGTACCATGACTGGACGGCGCGGTCGGTCGCGGCGATGAAACACAGCGGTTGGTGGTATTCCATTTCCGCGGGGCGCCTCGGCAGCCAGGGCGATGGCTGATCCGCCGTGCAGAAGCCCCGCGCGTTGGCGTAGCCTGCCCTGTCGGCATAGGCGGCGGCCGTGCGTGCGACACGATAGGCGGCAGGAAGCGCATGGCGGCTATCGGCATCCGTCACCGTGCCATTTCGACGTATCTCGTAGCGCAGGATGTCCTGCAAGTAGCGCTTGTCGTATTCGGTTATCCGGTCCGGGTTGTTCTGCGCCATGTAGCGCTGGAAGACATCGGGCTTGATCGCCCGCCGGCCGTAATCCGCGGGATCGTACGCCTTCATCTGGTCGCGAAGAATCTGCAATGCGACGGCGTATCCGGCCGCGATCGTCTTCATCGAGCCATTCATGTCGGCCGCCTTCCAGAAGATGTCGGGATCTATCCCTGCCTTGCGTGCGTTCGCCGCCACCTCGCGACCGCGATAAGCGGCGATGGCCTGGCTGTCGATGAGGACGTCGACGCCCGGCCGGGCCTTGCTGAGGCCGGACTGCCATCTCAATGCCTCGAGTGCGGCGTGCGACGACGCGGCGGGATCGCCCGGCAAGCCATCCAGGAAGAGGGTCCACCAGATTTCGTTGGTAATGCGAGGAGTCTCGCTCGACTCGGCGTAGAACGAAGTGGGATCGTCCACCAGTTGGCCGAGGAACGCATGCGTCGTAAGGTCGAACGCCCGCTCAGCGCCCAGGTGTTGGCTACGGAAGCGAATCAGTTCCCGGTAGATATCGATGTCGCGCGAATCGCCGGCGGTCGCGGCGATCGGAATGAAACCGGCGAGGAACGCCAGTCGGAGATGTGACTTCATGTCGGGGAGAGTCCTTGTCGAAACGCAGATTGCCGCGGGGATCGGCGGTTGCAGTATCGGGCAAGGGTCCCGTGTCGTTATGTCGGCGGAAGCCGCAGGTCTGGGCGGGGCTTGTACGGGTACTGATCCCGGCCGCCGCCGATCACCATTGGGTGCGTTGCGGCAGAAGGCCGCGAAGTTCGGCGTCGGTCAGGTTTCGCCACTGCCCGGGCTTCAGGTGGCCGAGCTTCACGTTGATGATGCGCACGCGCCGCAGCTGGGTCACGCGATAGCCGAACTCGGCTGCCATCAGGCGAATCTGCCGGTTGAGTCCTTGCGTGAGAATGATCGCGAAGCCGAACTTCGCGATCTTCCGGACCTTGCAGGGTTTGGTCATCTGGCCGTGGATGCGCACGCCCTTGGCCATGCCCTTCAGAAATTCGTCCGTCACGGTCTTGTTGACCGCGACGAGGTATTCCTTCTCGTGGTGGTTCTCCGCGCGCAGGATCTCGTTGACGATGTCGCCGTTGCTGGTCAGCAGGATCAGCCCTTCCGAATCCTTGTCGAGCCGCCCGATGGGGAATATGCGCTGCGGGTGGTCGACGAAGTCGACGATGTTGCCGTCGACCGTGGTATCCGTCGTGCAGGTGATTCCCACGGGCTTGTTCAAGGCGATGTACACGCCGCGGCTCTTGACCGGGCTGGCGACGAGGGTGCGCGCCACCACCACGTCGCCGTCCACCTTCACGACGTCGCCATCGAGCGCCTTGGCACCCATGCCGACGATCTCGTCGTTGATCGTGACGCGGCCGGCGACGAGCAGTTCGTCGGCCTCGCGGCGCGAGCAGATTCCCGCTTCGCTGATGTACTTGTTGACCCGCATGCGCTTAGGAGCGCAGCCCCACGCCGCGGCTGAGCAGTCGCAGCGCGACGGCGGACAAGCCCACGACGAACACGATCATCACCACGAAGGCCGTGACGATGGGCACGTCGCTGACACCCAGCACGCCGAAGCGGAAGGCGTTGACCATATACAGGATGGGGTTGACCAGCGAGATGCTGCGCCACGGTTCGCCGAGGAGGTCCACCGAATAGAACACGCCGCCAAGGTAGGTCAGGGGTGTGAGCACGAAGGTCGGCACCAGGGCGATGTCGTCGAACTTCTTGGCGAACACCGCGTTGACGAAGCCGGCGAGCGAGAACACGGTGGCGCCCAGTACGACCGAGAGGAAGGTGGTGATGGGATGGGCCACGTGCAGGTCGGTGAAGAACAGCGCGATGACCAGCACGAGGGCGCCGACGATGACGCCGCGGGTGACGGCGCCGGTCACGTAGCCGAGCAGGATCACCCAGTTGGGCATCGGCGATACGAGCATTTCCTCCACGAACCGCCCGAACTTGGCGCCGAAGAATGACGAGGAGATGTTGCCGTAGCTGTTGGTGATGATGCTCATCATGACCAGGCCGGGCACGATGTACTGCATATAGGTGAAGCCGTGCATCTGGCCGATGCGGCTGCCGATCAGCTTGCCGAAGATGACGAAGTACAGCGTCATCGTGATGGCCGGCGGAATCAGGGTCTGCGTCCAGATGCGCATGATGCGCATGATTTCGCGACGGACGATGGTGCCCAGGGCGACGAGGTTGGTCGAACCGCTCATGCCGCGTTCTCCCGGCCGTGCTCGACCAGGCGGACGAACAGTTCCTCGAGGCGGTTGGCCTTGTTGCGCATAGAGGTGACGGTGACGCCGTGCGTCGACAGCGCGGCGAACAGTGAGTTGAGGTCGTGAGCGCGGGACATTTCGGCTTCGATGGTGTGATCGTCCATGCCGCGCAGGACGACGCCAGGCAGGACAGGCAGCGAGGCGGGCACGCTCGACACGTCGAGGACGAAGGTCTCCACGTCGAGCGTGGCGAGAAGGCTCTTCATGGTGGTGTTCTGCACGATGCGCCCATGGTCGATGATCGCGATGTTGCGGCAGAGCTGTTCCGCTTCCTCGAGATAGTGCGTGGTGAGGATCACCGTCGTGCCCGCGGCGTTGATGCCGCTGACGAACTGCCACATCGAACGGCGGATCTCGATGTCGACGCCGGCGGTCGGTTCGTCGAGGATCAGCAGCTTCGGCTCGTTCATCATGGCGCGGGCGATCATCAGGCGGCGCTTCATGCCGCCGGAAAGCATCCGCGCCTGGTGATGCGCCTTGTCCCAGAGGCGGAGCTCCTTCAGGTACTTCTCCGCGCGTACCGACGCCTCGGCGCGGCCGATGCCGTAGAACCCGGCCTGGTTCACGCAGATATCGAAGGGTTTCTCGAACTGGTTGAAGTTGATCTCCTGGGGGACCAGGCCGATCAGCCGCATGGCTTCGCTGCGGTTCTTGTGGATGGACACCCCGAAAACCTCGGCCTCGCCCGAGGAGGCGTTCACGAGGGAGGACAGGATGCCGATCAGGGTGGACTTTCCGGCGCCGTTGGGCCCGAGCAGGGCGAAGAAATCGCCCGGCTGGACGGTGAGGGAGATGCCCTTGAGGGCTTCCACGCCGTTGCCGTAGGTCTTGCGTAAATCGTTGACGTGTAATGCGGGAGTGGTCATGGGCTGCGCCGGGATGACAAGCCGCCTATTATACCGGGCTTTGCCGGGCCGCCTCGTTCCCCGGCGTCAACAGAGACTTTCCATGGCCGAACAATTCCAGCTCCGCCTCGCCGACAGCTTCATGCTCGCGCCCACCGTGCGGCACCTGTCCTTCGAGCGGGTGGATGGCCAGCCGCTGGCCTTCGTACCGGGCCAGTTCCTCCAGGTGCACTTCCACTACGACGACGGCAAGCCCACCAAGCGCAGCTATTCGGTCGGCACCGTGGGCGACGGCAGCGGCCCGGTGGAGCGGATCGAGATAGCGGTGAGCTATGTCGAAGGAGGCGCCGCGACCCGGCTGCTGGGCGAGCTGAAGCAGGGCGGCACGATCGACGCCAGCGGCCCTTACGGCCGTTTCTGCCTCATGGAGGCGGACCGGAACCAGCGCTATATCCTGATCGCGACCGGTACCGGCGTGACCCCGTACCGCGCCATGTTGCCTCAGATGGAAGCCCTGATGGCCAGCCGGGGCTGCCGGTTCGTGCTCCTCTACGGCGCGCGCAACGAGGGGGAACTGCTCTATGGGGAGGAGTTCGAGGCCTTCGCCCGGACCCACGAGGGCTTCACGTTCCACCCGTGCCTGTCGCGCGGCGCCCGGCCGAATCCGCGGCCACACGACCGCCTGGGCTATGTGCAGGACATGCTGGCCGAGCTGGAGCCGTCCGGTGAGACCGATATCGCCTACCTCTGCGGCAATCCGAACATGGTCGACGCCGCGTTCGCGGCCCTCAAGGAACATGGGCTGGCCGTGCAGCAGATCCGCCGCGAGAAATACATCTCGTCGCGCTGAACCGGTGGGGCCGGGTGGGTCGATCGGCCTATAATCCGGCCCCATGCATGCTCATGTCGCCCCGTCCCACCTTTCGGCCGAGATGCGGCGCTATGCGGCGCTCGACCAGCGCCTTCTCGCCGCGGTCCGCCCCATCCGTATCCTGGCCACGATCTCCTGGCCCGCCTCGGTGGAAGAGCGCCTGATCGCGGAGTTCGGTGCCGGACGCCTGTCGATCCCCGACATTCGCTACCGCCCGCCGGACCTCGGCGAAACCCGGGCGCAACTCGAGGCGATCGAGGCGGAGGTCGACGAGGACCATCCGATCGCCGAATACCTGCGACGCACGGCCGAATCCTGGCGGATCGCCACCCTCATGCTCGACGCGGCCGGCACGAACGGCGTGACCGAAGCCTCCATCGCGCTCTACGGCAAACCCGGGGACGCCATCCCGGGAAGCAATCGGAGCAATCTGGACGCCGCGCGGTATTTCGTGAACCTGGCGGATGAACTGGGCGCCGACCTGGATACGGAAGATGCCACCGGCAGCATTCCCGCCGAGGAACTGCGGCGGGACATGTCGGAGCTGCTGGACGCCTTCTTCGCGCCAGGCACCATTTCGGTGGAGGTCGATCCCGAGCTCACGGCGAAGGCCGCGGCAGGCGCCACGCGTATCCGTCTGCGTGGCGGCGTGCGCTTCACCGAATACGATCGCCACCAGTTGCTGGCGCACGAGGCTTTCGTGCATTCGTTAACCGCGTTGAACGGACGCGAGCAGCCCGTGCTCGCGTCGCTTGCGCGCACCTCGCCGCGCGTGACGGCAACGCAGGAAGGCCTGGCCGTCTTCGCCGAATTGATGTCGGGAGCGATCGATATCTCCCGCCTGAAACGTATCAGCCTGCGCATCCTCGCTATCGACATGGCCCTCAACGGTGCCGATTTCGTCGAGGTATTCCGTTATTTCCGCGATTGCGGGCAAAACGTGGCGGACAGTTTCCACTCGACGCAGCGTGTCTTCCGCGGCGTGCCGCTCACGGGTGGATCGGCATTCGCCAAGGACAATGTGTACCTGAGCGGCTTGCTCGCGGTGCACACGTTCTTCCGCTGGGCGCTGCGCCAGCGACGCCTGGACCTCCTGCGCAACCTGTTCGCGGGAAAGCTGGCGTTGCACGATGTCATGAGCCTCGAAGCCCACTTCGAGAGCGGAGACATAGCGGCGCCACGTTACCTGCCGCCGTGGATGCAGCACGTGCACGGGCTCGCCGGGAAACTCGCGTTCTCGCTGTTCGTGAACCACATTCACATGGCTGGCGTAGAGGCCGAGGAAATCTCCCTCGGCCTTTGATGTCCGGCTAGCGGAGGATGAGTTCACCGGGAGACAGGGCGAAGAATCGTCCATCGGCGCAGCCTACCCGCAGGCGTGCGTGGCGTGACGTGGGCACGCTGTCGGGTACCGTGATGGTCGCCCGGCCCTTGTTGGGAACCTTGTCCGCCAACGATACATCGAGGAAGTTGCGTCCTCCATCGAGCGAGAGGTCGATCTGCACCCGGCTGCAAGAGACGGGTGCGCCGACGGTACCGGCCACCTCCCATCGAACCTGTCGCGCCTTGCCGCGTTGAAGAGTGGCCCCCGCTTTCGGCAAGGTCACCTCGAACGGCTTGCCTGTATCGACGATGCTTACGGTGCGATCCGCGGAGACGACATGGGAGCGGAAATCGCGGTTATCCCTGGCGGTCAGGCGAAAGCGGAGTTCGCGCGAAGTCTCCGGATACGCGTCTCCGCGTCCGACCGGTTCGTCGCCGAGCAGGACGGACATCGAAGGAAAGGTCTGCTCACTCTCCGCATGCGGCGGTCGCGAACGGAACAGCGGGCCGGAGCCGGTATCCGTGAGAACGTCTTCCGTCTCCTGCATGTCGCCGAGGTCCGTTTGCTCGAAGGTATAGGTCATGCGCGCGGCCGGGTCGGCGAACCGGGCCAGCCCCGTGAGCCGGAACGGCGTGCGAGCAGGTACGACCATCGGGCGGTGCCAGTCCTGCGTATCCAGCAAGGGCGCGGGCGACGTGTTCACGCGGGCCTTGGCACACGCTCCGCCGGTACTTGCGAGCCATGACTGGATCTGGTCGATGCTGGTGCCATGGAAGTAAGGATCGCTATGCGGTTGGAGGTCGTGCGAGCCGCAAATGCCGGCGTAGCCCATCACCGTGGAGCCGCTGCCAGGAGCGACGGCGCTACCCTCGTCACGCGCATCCTTTTTGCAGCCGTTGAACGTATGCCGGGCACCGAACTGATGGCCGAGTTCGTGGGCGACGAAGTCCACGTGGAAGGCATCCTCGAAGGGCCGCGTGCTCCCTGTCATGCCCGCTGCCTTGGAGTGCTGGCGTTCCGCATGCTTGCCCGACCAAGGCTGGCAGGTATTGCCGATGGCACCGGCCACTCCGGCATTCCGCTGTCCGTCCATGACATGCCCGACGTCGAAAGCGTCCTTGCCGAGCACCTCGTCGACGACCTTCACGTTGTGCAGTGCCATCTTCCAGTCGTTTGCAGCGACCTTGGAGAACGGATCGGCACTGGCCGTGGTGAACACGAGCCGGTCGCTTCCCTCGGCAAGCACGAGGTGCACGCCGAGATCGTTCTCGAAAATCTCGTTGATCCGGTTGACCGTGCGAACGATGCCGGCGAGCCCGTCCTCCACCGTGCCGCCCATGTGTTTCGTGTAGGAATGGGTAGCCGACATCGCGATGCGGAACGTGCGCAGGACGGCGGTGGCGCTGCCACGTGCCGCGACCGCCCGTGGCAATGCCGCCGTGGCATCGATCACGTCGTCATGCTCCTGTCTCTGGGTCGCCGGCGCGTCGGCACGTCGGAAGACGATATGCGACCGAGCTGAAGAGCGTCCTGCGTGCGTTCCGGCTGCTTCCGGCTGGACCATCCAGTCGCCCTCGCGGTCGCGGACCGAGGCGTACAACCCGTCGGCGGTGATATCGAGTCGTACCTGGCGGCCGTCGCCATCGTGGCCCTTCAGACTGCCAAGCGCGGGAAAACGCGCGGCGAGCCCGGGTGGTAGCACGGCGGAGTCCTCCAGTTCGACGTCGGTCATGCCGCCGTCCGGCAAGGGCAGTGCGACGACACGCCGGGCGGAACCACGCGAAGCGCGCGTGCTCTCGGCCAGTGCGTCGGCGTCCAGGGTGACGCGTCGGAATTTCGTGGGCTGCGCGGTGGCGGTTCGCATGGTGCTGGTGGCGAGCGGCGTCGTGGCGTCGCTCCACAATTCGCGCGCCAGGGCATCGTCGACGGCGACAGTGGCCAGGAGGGCGGCGATGGCGAGGGGCAGGGGGCGGAATTTGTGCATGGGGAATCCTTTCGGGGAGGCACCCGACGTCGTCGGGCGCCTCATGAGACCTGATTGCCACCCTGCGATCTGTAGGCCGATTCCTGTCCGGCGCGTCAGCGGCTTGCGATACGCCGGATGGCGAAGGATCGCGGCGAAACGGCGAAGAACGGACGCCAATCACAGCTCACCCGGAGGCGAGCCCGCTCGCTGATTGCATCCGGCGGCAATGAGAAGCGTGCCTCGCCGTCGTTGGGCTCATCGATGGCGAGTGCCGGCTCCAACCATGTGCGGCCGTTGTCGAGCGAGAGGTCGATCGATACGAAGTGGCAGGAAACCGGTGCCCGGTTCGTGTCGGCGACGTCCCAGCGCAGGGCCATGGTTCTTCCGGCGAATGCGATTTGCGACGAGCCGTCGTCGAGCACCGCGAATGGCCTGCCGGTATCGACGACCAGCAGGCGCGTGTCGGCATGGGTGACCGTCGATGCTTCGCCGCCGTTGTCGCGAACCGTGAGGCGGAAGTTGAGCGAGCGCGTGGTGGTTGGATAGGCCTCTTCGGGGCCAGCCGGTTCGTCGCCGAGCACCACCGCCATCCTCGGGAACACCCTTCGTCCGTTCGGCATGGGCGGAAACGAACGGAAAAGAGGTCCGCCCTCATGCCCCGCCAGCACGTCGCGCCGGCCGATGGAGGGGTCCATCTGCTCCCACGCGTAGCTCAATCGCCGGCCCTTCGCGACGGGCTCGGCGCGCACGTCGAGAACGAACGGCGTACGTGCGGGGATCACCGCTTGCCCGGCCAGCGAGACGGGGTCGATCCATGCCGCGCTGGCGGGGTTGATCCATCGGAATGCACAGCTTCCCCCGCGCGATGCCAGCCAGTCCTGCATCTGCTCCAGGCTGGCCGCGTGGAAGTAGCGGTCGGCATGCGCCTGGAGCGGACGTTCATGCCCACAGCTGGACGGTGCGAGGCCCATCGCGGTGCTGCCGCTGCCCGGTTCGAACGCCCTGCCCTTTAGCGTGGCGTCGGGGCATCCGCTGGCGGTTGGCCAGGCGCCCAGCTGGCGGCCGAGGACGTGGATCATGAAGCCGACGGCTTCGGAAGCGGCGGTCCCGGGATCGGCGTGTCCGCTCCAGGCGGCGGCTTTGTGCGTGGCGAGGAAATCGGCGTCGCGAGCGTCGCTGCACGACGTGCCGATGTGGCTTTCCCCTCCCGTGTAATCGGTGAGGGCATGGCCGATGTCGTAATTTCCGGCACCGATCTCACGATCGATCAGGTTGGCGGCCGCGGGACCGGGATCTTCGTGCCTGAACGGGTCGCGGGACGGCCGGGAGCGGATCAACCTGTCGTTGCCAGCGACCAGGGTGAAATGCACGCCTACGTCCGTCTCGAACACCTCGTTCGCCTGGTTCACCACGTGGGCGATTTCCGCGAGGGCTCCCTTCGTCGTGCCGCCGAAATGAGCCACGTAGCGGCTGCTGGCGGCCACCGCGAGGCGGAAGTCATGACGGATGCTTCCCCCACGCGAGGCGGGGCGATGCTCTGCGGCTGGGTGTACCAGGCGGCGAGCGTCCGCGGCAACGGCCGCGAACGGGCGCGCGCCGGCACCATGGACAGGCGACGCGCGCCATTCCGCTGTCGTGCGTGCGCGCATCGTCCATTCATGGGGTCCATCCCGAACACTCATCCTCACGCCACCCGATGAAAGGTCGAGCCGCACCGTCCTTCCATCGGCATCGATGCCGCGAAAACTGCGCAAGCCGGGGAACTTCGCCGCCAACGCGGGTGGCAGCGTCTTCGAATCGCGCACACGAAACAGGCTGTGCCGGCCGTCGCCGAGTGGCAGGTGCACCGACGTCGCCGTTACGCCATCCATCGGCAGGCGAGCCAGCCGTTTCTTGAGATCCGCGAGCGTCGCGGTGTCCGCCATGGCCTGTCCGGCCGGGAGCATGGAAAGGACGGCGCCTGCGAGTACGGCGCGAACGAAGGTGAGGCGGAGCATGGCGGTTCCTGCGTGGCGAAGGACCGCCGAGCGTACGCAGGCGCACGGCCGGGCAATGCAGGTATGCATGCCGTTGATAGGTCGGAATCGGTATCACTGCTTGTCGCAATGCAACACACCGGTGACGGCGGAGACCGCGTGGCGCGGTGCTAACATGGCAGCTTACGTCGCGGCGCCACCGCCCCGTCCGCCTTTCCTTTTTCCCGTTACGTCCCACAGGATCCCATGGCCATTTCCGAGGAACTGAGGCAAGCCGCTCTCGAATATCACCGCCTTCCCCGACCGGGCAAGATCAAGGTCACGCCGACCACCTCGCTGTTGACGCAGCGCGATCTCTCGCTCGCGTATTCGCCTGGTGTGGCGGCCGCGTGCGATGCCATCGTCGCCGATCCGGGCGAGGCCGCCGAGCTCACCGCGCGTTCCAACCTGGTCGCGGTGATCTCCAACGGCACGGCGGTACTGGGGCTCGGCAACATCGGCGCGCTGGCGAGCAAGCCGGTGATGGAAGGCAAGGGCGTGTTGTTCCAGAAATTCGCCGGCATCGACGTGTTCGACATCGAGATCGACGAGTCGGACCCGGACAAGCTGGTGGAGATCATCGCCAGCCTGGAGCCGACCTTCGGCGGCATCAACCTCGAGGACATCAAGGCACCGGAGTGCTTCATCGTCGAGCGCAAGCTGCGCGAACGCATGAAGATCCCGGTCTTCCACGACGACCAGCACGGCACCGCGATCATCGTCGGCGCCGCCGTCATCAACGCGCTCCTGGTCACAGGCAAGAAGATCGAGGACGTGAAACTCGCCACCACCGGGATGGGTGCCGCGGGCATCTCCTGCGTCGACATGCTGGTGACGCTGGGCATGAGGAAGGAAAACATCCTCGCCTTCGATCGGGACGGCGTCCTGCACACGGGGCGCACCGACCTGGACCCGGACAAGCAGCGCTATGCGCGCGACACCGACAAGCGCACGCTGGCCGAGATCGTCGAGGGTGCCGACATCTTCCTGGGCCTTTCCGCCGGCGGCATCCTTAAGCCGGAGATGGTCGCCACGATGGCCGCGCGACCGATCATCTTCGCGCTGGCCAATCCCAATCCGGAGATCCTTCCGGAAGATGCGAAGGCCGTGCGTCCGGATTGCATCATGGCGACGGGCCGGTCGGACTACCCGAACCAGGTCAACAACGCCTTGTGCTTCCCCTACCTGTTCCGCGGCGCGCTGGATGTCGGCGCCACGGTCATCAACGAGCAGATGAAGGTCGCCTGCGTGAAGGCGATCGCGGAGCTTGCGCGCCGCGAGGCCTCCGACGTGAGCGCGCGTGCCTACGGCGGCAAGCCGCCGAGCTTCGGGCCGGAATACCTGATCCCGCAGCCGTTCGATCCGCGTCTCTTGATCCAGTTGCCGCCGGCGATCGCCCAGGCGGCGATGGATTCCGGCGTGGCCGCGCGGCCCATCGAGGATTTCCCCGCCTACATCGAGAAACTGACCAGTTTCGTCTTCCGCACCGGTCTCCTGATGAAGCCGGTGTTCGACCGCGCCAAGGCCGACCCCAAGCGCGTGGTGTACGCCGAGGGCGAGGAAGAGACCGTGCTGCGCGCCGTGCAGACGGTGGTGGACGAGGGGCTGGCCAGGCCGATCCTGGTGGGCCGTCCGGACGTCATCGAACGCCGCATCGCGCGCGCGGGCCTGCGCCTGAAGCCGGGCGTGGATTTCGAGATGTGCAACATCCATTCCGATCCCCGTTTCGAGGACTACTGGCGCCTCTATCACTCGGTCATGGAGCGCCAGGGCGTGACGCCCGCCTCAGCGAAGGCGGTGGTGCGCTCGCGGCCGACCGTGATCGCCGCGCTGATGGTCGAGCGCGGCGAAGCCGACGCGATGATCTGCGGGCTGGTGGGCACGTACCACAGCAAGCTCGAATACATCACCAACATCATCGGCCTGGACGACGGCATCGCCGAGGCGTCGGCGATGGCGGCCGTGGCGACGGAGAAGGGCACGTTCTTCTTCCTCGACACCTATGTGCAGGACGACCCCAGCGCGGAGCAGATCGCCGAGGCGACCTTGCAGGCCTCCATCCGCCTGAAGCTGTTCGGCATCCAGCCGAAGATCGCGCTGCTCTCGCACTCGAATTTCGGGGGGCGCGAGACGCGCAGCGCCCGCAAGATGCGCGACGCGCTGAAAATCATCCGGGAGAAAGTCCCCCGCCTCGAGGTCGAGGGCGAGATGCAGGCGGACGTGGCCCTGACGCCGGAACTGCGCGAGCGGATCTTCCCGAACTCGCGCCTGGAAGGTAAGGCCAACGTCTTCGTCTTCCCCAACCTCGACGCGGCCAATACCGCCTACAACATGGTCCGCGTGCTCTGCGACGGCGTGGTCATCGGCCCGATCCTGATGGGCGTGGCCAAGCCGGCCCACATCCTCACGCCGCAGGCCACGGTGCGCCGGGTGGTCAACATGACCTCGGTGGCCTGTGTCGAGGCGCAGATCCGGGCGGGGAAGCCGCGAACTGTCGTAACTGATTGATTGGCGGGCGGTGGGCGAAACCCACCGAACCCCCACCAGAACCCAACTTGCCACGATCCAAACCCCCCATACCGCCGCGTATGCGGAAACCTTGAGTTATCATGGAAAGGTTTTCCCGCCACCCCAGCGGGCTTCTTCAGTCCCCATGAGCGCGCGTCACGCGCGAGCGGAGCATCCATGGACCAGATCGACGATATCCTTCACCAGGACCTCGACCCCACCGAAACCCGTGAATGGGTCGAGTCGCTCAACGCCGTCATCAACCACGACGGCACCGAGCGCGCGCATTACCTGCTGGAGCGCATGGTCGACTCCACCCGTCGTGCCGGCGGCTACCTGCCGTTCGACCCGACCACGGAGTACGTCAACACCATCCCGCCGCACATGGAAGCGCGCAGCCCGGGCGATGCCGCGATCGAATGGCGCATCCGCTCGCTGATCCGCTGGAACGCGCTGGCCACCGTCGTGCGCGCCAATCGCAAGCCGGGTGACCTCGGCGGCCACATCTCCAGCTTCGCCTCGTCGGCCACGCTGTACGACGTGGGCTTCAACCATTTCTGGCGCGCCCCGAGCGCCGACCATCCGGGCGACCTGGTGTTCCACCAGGGCCATTCGGCGCCGGGTGTCTACGCGCGTTCCTTCCTGGAAGGCCGTATCGGCGAAGACCAGCTCGACCTCTTCCGCATGGAAGTGGAAGGCAAGGGCCGCGGCCTGTCGTCCTACCCGCATCCCTACCTGATGCCGGACTACTGGCAGGTGCCGACCGTGTCGATGGGCCTCGGCCCCATCCAGGCGATCTACCAGGCGCAGTTCTGGAAGTACCTCGAACATCGCGGCCTGATCCCGAAGAGCGATCGCAAGATCTGGTGCTTCATGGGCGACGGCGAGTCGGACGAGCCGGAGTCGCTCGGCGCGATCTCGCTGGCCGGCCGCGAAGGCCTCGACAACCTCATCTTCGTCATCAACTGCAACCTGCAGCGCCTCGACGGTCCCGTGCGTGGCAACGGCAAGATCATCCAGGAACTGGAAGGTGTCTTCCGCGGTGCCGGCTGGAACGCGATCAAGGTGGTGTGGGGCAGCTATTGGGACCCGCTCCTGGCCCGCGACACCACGGGCAAGCTGCGCCAGCTGATGATGGAAACCGTCGACGGCGAGTACCAGGCATGCAAGGCCTTCGGCGGCGCGTATACGCGCGAGAAGTTCTTCGGCAAGTACCCGGAAACCGCCGCACTGGTGGCCAACATGTCCGACGACGACATCTGGCGCCTGAACCGCGGTGGGCATGATCCGCATAAGGTCTATGCGGCCTACCACGCGGCGGTGAACACCAAGGGCATGCCGACCGTCGTCCTCGCCAAGACGGTGAAGGGCTACGGCATGGGTGCCGCGGGTGAGTCGCAGAACCCGGCTCATAACCAGAAGAAGATGGATACCGACGCGATCCGCGCCTTCCGCGATCGCTTCAACATCCCGGTGTCCGACGACAAGCTCGACGAGGTGCCTTACTACCACCCGGGCAAGGACTCGGAGGAAGTGCAATACATGCTCGAGCGCCGTCGCGCGCTCGGCGGTTCGCTGCCGCAGCGTCGCCGCAAGGCCGACCAGTCGTTCAAGGCGCCGACGCTGGAGTCCTTCGAGCAGATCACGAAGGGCACGGGCGATCGCGAGATCTCCACGACCATGGCCCTGGTCCGTGGCATGAACCTCATGCTGCGCGACAAGGAACTCGGTCCGCGTCTCGTGCCGATCGTCGCCGACGAGGCCCGTACGTTCGGCATGGAAGGCATGTTCCGCCAGATCGGTATCTATGCGCCGTTCGGCCAGAAGTATCGTCCGCAGGACGCCGACCAGCTGCTGTACTACCGTGAGGACCAGAAGGGCCAGGTACTCCAGGAAGGCATCAGCGAAGCCGGCGGCATGAGTGCCTGGCTCGCCGCGGCCACCAGCTACAGCATCAGCAACGTGCCGATGCTGCCGTTCTTCATCTATTACTCGATGTTCGGTTTCCAGCGCATCGGCGACCTGTGCTGGGCGGCAGGCGACATGCGCGCGCGCGGGTTCCTCATCGGCGGCACCTCGGGGCGTACCACGCTCAACGGCGAGGGCCTGCAGCACGAGGACGGCCATTCGCACCTGCTTTCCGGCGCCATCCCGAATGTCATCTCCTACGATCCGACGTTCTCCTACGAGTTGGCGGTGATCCTGCAGGACGGCACGCGCCGCATGATGCAGGAGCAGGAAGACGTCTACTACTACATCACCGTGATGAACGAGAACTATGCCCACCCCGACCTGCCCAAGGGCAGCGAGGAAGGCATCGTCAAGGGCATGTACCTGTTCAAGGACGGTGGCAAGGCGAAGAAGAACGAGCCGCGCGTGCAGCTGATGGGGTCGGGCACGATCCTGCGCGAAGTGATCGCGGCCGCCGAGTTGCTGGAGAAGGATTTCGGCGTGACCTCGGACATCTGGTCGGTGCCGAGCTTCTCGGAAGTCCGCCGCGAAGGCTTCGACGCCGAGCGCTGGAACCGCCTGCATCCGGAAAGCCCGCAGCGCGTGCCGTACGTCACCGGGTTGCTGTCGGACCGCCAGGGCCCCGCCGTCGCCGCCACCGACTACGTCCGTGAATTCGCCGACCAGATCCGCGCCTTCATGCCGGACGGCATGCGTTACACGGTGCTGGGTACGGACGGCTTCGGCCGCAGCGACACACGTGCGAACCTGCGCAGCCACTTCGAGGTGGACCGCTACTGGATCGCGCACGCGGCCCTCGCCGCCCTGGCGAAGGACGGCAAGGTCAACGCCAAGGACGTCAGCCGGGCCATCAAGGAATACAAGCTCGACATGGACAAGCCGAATCCGATGACGGTCTGACCGCCAGCGCGATGGAATGTTAACGAAGGCCGGAGCGATCCGGCCTTCGTCGTTTTCGCATCACGCGGTGTCGATGGGTATCCTGTTATCTATCGATTTGTCGACGAACGCGGATACACGCCATGCGCCTAGCCTTCCTTGCCGCCATCGCCTTGAGCCTGGCCGCGTGCGCCACGGCGCCAGCGGATCACGGTTCGCGTTCCCGCCTGTTGTACATCGCCGCGACGAAGGCGCCGTGCACGAACGGCGTCATGAAGACCGAGTGCTTCCAGTATCGTGAAGAGGCCACGGACGCCTGGCAGTTGACCTACGTGCCGATCGAGGGCTTCGACTGGCAGCCAGGCAACGAATACCTGCTGAAGATCACCGAGGTGCACGCGAAGGACGCCCCCGAGGATGCGTCACGCGTGACATGGCATGTCGACAAGGTGGTGGAGCAGCACCCGGTGAAGTGAACCAAAAAAAGGCCGGGATCGCTCCCGGCCTTTCCTGTCGCTAGCCCTGACGACGGGTATCAATCGTCCTCGCGCAGCACGTGGCGGATCAGCAGGAAGGTGCCGATCGCCGCGGCGGCGATGCCGATGGTGAGCCCCGGGTTGCGGCGTACCTGCTTGCGCAGCTTGCGGTACTGGTAGGTTGCTTCGTCGGCGACATCTTCGGCCAGGTAGCGGATGCGCTGGCCGCTGATGCTGTTGCGCTTCGCGAACTTGTTCGTGACCCGGCGGCTGCGTTCGAGCAGGTCGTTGCCGACGCCCGAGGCCTCGTCGGCGTACTGGCGGACGCGACCCGATACACCGTTGACGGCGCTCTCAACCTGACGCGCGAATTCGCGGTTTCTGCTCATCGGATGGCTCCCTCTACAACGTTACTGTTGGAAAGCGACTTTGCGGTCCGCCTCGTGAGCGTGATGTAAACAGGCGCACGAGGGTTGAAGAGGGATTCAGCCTGGCCGGGCACGGACGAGGTCGTAGTCGCCGCCCCGCTCCAATGCCCTTCGATAAGCGGGGCGGGCATGGATACGTTCGAGGAATCCGTGCAAGCCCGGGCGGGTGGCGTCGAGCGTCGCGCGGCTGGACGCCGCCTCGAGGGGAAAGCTCATCTGGATGTCCGCCGCGCTGAATTCATTGCCTGCGAACCAGCCGGTCTTGCCGATTTCGCCCTCCAGGTAGTCGAGGTGCAGTGTGATCTGCGGGTCGACGAAGGCCTTCTGCGCGCCGCGTGCCAGCATGCGGGCGATGGGCTTGGCGAAGAAGGGCACGGGGGCCGATTCCATGCGAATGAACACGAGCTTGAGTAGCAGCGGGGGCATGGCGGACCCTTCCGCGTAATGCAGGAAGTAGCTGTAGCGCAGCGCATCGGGCGTGCCCGCGGCGGGCTTGAGCCGCCCCTCGCCGTAGCGCCCGACCAGGTATTCGACGATGGCGCCGGATTCGGCCAGGGTGATGTCGCCGTCCACCAGCACCGGCGATTTGCCGAGGGGATGGATGGCGCGAAGTTCCTTCGGGGCCAGCATCGTCTTCGGGTCGCGCTGGTAGCGCACGAGTTCGTACGGCAGGCCAAGTTCCTCGAGCAGCCAGAGCACGCGCTGGGACCGCGAATTATTCAGATGATGAATGACGATCATGGCTGCTTCGGACCGGGAGGTATGCGCAGGTTAGCAGCGGGGATGCGGTATGGCTCACAGGGAGCCCGAACCGATCAACCCGCCGCGGCCAACGCCTCCTGCAATTTCTTCGTCTGTTCGGGAAACGCCTTGCCTTCCGCCGCGACGGTATCGGCCACGCGCTTGCGTGCTTCGTCGTCGCGATGCAAGGCGCGCAAAGCCTTCACCTGATACGTCGCGACCGCGAAGCGATTCGCGCCATACGCCTTCTTCGATGCCGCGTCGAGGTACGGAAGGCCCTCGGCGGGCTTGCCGCCCTCGACGAGGCGGCGGCCGTAGCGGTAGTTGTAGACGTAGTCGTCCGGATAGGCCGCGATCAGCTGCTTTTCGAGGGTATCCAGTTCGTCGCCCGCCTTCGCGCGGACCAGGTATACGCGCAAGTTATCGGCGAGGTTGCGGTCGCTCTTCAGATCGCCGTGCAGCTTTTCACGGCTGAGGTCGATGGCCTTGCGAAGCACGGCCTGTTCGGCGGCGTGGTCGCCGAGCGCCGCATCGAGGTCCGCCGCCGTCAATACCGCGCTGCGTTGGTCGGCGCATGCGGGCGTGGCGGTGAATACCTGCGTGGCGAGGAACTGCTCGTAGGGCGTCCGTTGCGGCGCGAGCGCCGACCGCCGGGAATCCGGGTGCTGCGATTCGGTGGCGCCGATGAGGTCGTCCAGCACGTAGGGACGCTCGCAACCGATGTTGCCGGCGAGGACCCGGGTGGCGGCCTCGGCGATGCCCTTGTCGTCCTTGCGATCCTTCGCCTGCAGCAGGAGCAGGCGCTGCTTGGCCAAGGCCACGCGCTTGTCCTTGTCCGACACGTTGCGCACCATCGCCGGCAGGGTGTCGAACCAGGCGATGCCTTCGTTGCCCTGGTAGCGCTGCTGGTAGGTATCCAGCACGTCGGCCACCGCGGCCATCGAACCCTTGGCGGCGTCGGACTTCTGCTTGGACAGTCGCGCATCGCCGGAAAGAAGAGCCGCGACCTCTGGATAGAACTTGTCACGGGGCCGTTCGGCGAGGATGCGCCCGAGCTCCTCGCCATCGGGCCCGATCGCCACGTAGGTCGGCAGGAAGTGGACGTTGAGCTTCTTCATCCATGCCTGGTCGGCGGGCTTGTCGGCGTCGGCTTCGTAGAACACGACCTTGCTTTCGAGGTCGTCCCATTCCTTGCCGTTGAGGACATGGCTGGCCATGTAGTAGCAGGAGTAGCACCACACGGCCTGGAAATCGATCAGCACCGGCTTGTGCTCGCGTTTGCCCTGGGCGAGCGCGGCATCGAGGCTGGCGGGTGTTTCATGCGCGGCGAAGGCCGGCGCGGCGAACATGACGAGGACGGCGACGAGCAAGCGCTTCATGGTGGACCCTCACCCTTTGGAGGTATAGACGTCCACCTAATAGCACGTTTCCGGCGCCGTGTCAGATCGTGCCGCTGGCGCCCTCGACCGGCTCCGGGTCCGACACCAGGCCCTGCCGGCGGCGCAGGGAAGGGAACCACCATATCCACAAGCCCACCACCACGAGCGTGCCGATGCCGCCGACCAGGGTCGCGTTCACCGCGCCCACGGCGGCCGCCAGCAGCCCGGACTCGAACTCGCCGAGCTGGTTGGACGTGTTCACGAAGATGGCGTTGACCGCACTCACCCGTCCGCGCATGTCGTCCGGCGTTTCCAGTTGCACCAGCGCGCCACGGATCACCATGCTGACCATGTCGAAGGCTCCCAGGGCGAACAGCGCGACCACGGACAGCCAGAGGGTGGTGGAGAGCGCGAAGACGAGCGTGGCGACGCCGAAGCCCGCGACGGAGGCGAACATGATCGGCCCGACCCGGCGTTCCAGCGAATGCCGGGCCAGCCATACCGACATCAGCAACGCGCCGACCGCCGGCGCGGCGCGCAGGATGCCCAGGCCCCACGGGCCGGTGTGCAGGATGTCCTTGGCGAAGATCGGCAGCAGGGCCGTCGCGCCGCCGAGCAGCACGGCGAAGAGGTCGAGCGAGATCACGCCGAACACGGCCGGCCGGCGGCGGATGAAGTGCACCCCGGCGAACAGGGTCTTGAGGGTGGCTGGCTCGCGTCGTGGCGGCAGGTGGTCGTAGGCCAGGCGCGACATCAGCGTCAGTGCCACGAGGTAGAGCAACGCGGAGACGCCATAGACGGTGGCGGCGCCAGCCACGTAGAGCAAGCCGCCCAGCGCCGGTCCGGCGATCATCGCGGCCTGCCCCGCCGAGGCGTTGGCGGCCATCGCGCGGGGAAGCACGTGGGTGGGAACGAGCGCGGGCAGCATCGACTGGAGCGCGGGGAATTCGAAAGCCTTGGCGACACTGACCACGAAGACCAGAGCGAGGATGCCCGTCTCGGTCAGATGGCCCGACAGGCTGAATCCGGCGAGCAAGGCGATGGCGATCCATTCGATCGCCTGGCATACCGTGACGATGCGGCGCCGGTCGAACTGGTCGGCGATATGGCCTGCCGGAAGGGCCAGCAACACCGATGGCACGAACTGCGCGAGGCCGATCAGGCCAAGATCGAACGCGCGGTGGGTCAGTTCGTAGATCTGCCAGCCGACGGCGACGGACATCATCTGGAAACCGAAGCTGGAGGCGTTCTTGGCGAACCAGAATTGCAGGAAGGCGCGATGGCGCAGGAGCGAGACCGCTTCCGTCGTGGGCGAAGGCATGGGGAATCCTTGGGGCGTCCCCGTATTTTACGCCGCGCCTTGCCAGGCGCGGCATCGAGCGGCGAAGCTAGGGGCTTTCCAGCAGGAATCGCAAGATGATGCGACGTATCGCCATCCTCCTCGCCATCGCCGTCCTTGCCACGGCGTGTTCCTCATCGCAGGACCAGCAAGCCGCCGCGCCGGCTTCGGCCGCGAACGACCAGGCCGCGGAGGCCGCGAAGAAGCTGGAGACCTACCAGCGACTGCTGAAGCTGCACAACGATGGCCCGGCGGTGCAACTGGGCCATGAAATCATCGACAAATACCCGGACACGCCCGCGGCCGCCGAAGTAAAGAAGACCCTCGACGAACTCGAAGCCAATTACAAGGCGGCCAGCGAGAAAACCCGCCTCGCCGCGCTGTGGCTCTACCAGACCTCGCCCATGCAGGGCGGCACGCAGAGCACGGCCACCATCCAGTCCTCGCGGCCGACGGGCGAGCAGACGGTGCGCCTGATCCTTCGCCGGCATACCGACTGGGGGCAGAGCGTCTTCCTCTATGCCACGACCGGGAAGGGCTTCGTCTGCAAGGGCGATTGCTCGCTGAAGGCCACGTTCGACGGCAAGGCGAAGACGATCAAGGCGTTCCGCCCGCCGACCGGTGAGCCAGCCCTGTTGTTCCGCAACGACGCGCAGTTCCTCAAGGACCTGGCCCGGACCAAACGGCTGACCATCGACGTGGTGACGATCAGCCGCGGCGAAACCACCCTCGTCTTCGAGACCGGCGGCTTCGATCCGGACAAGTGGACGCCCCTGCCGAAGAAGAAATGACCTCAGTGCAGGAACAGCTTCTCGGTGATCCGCGTCAGCGGCCACTCGAGCATCGAGTTCACCCGCGGCGGCAGGTCCAGCGGGCGTAGCAGCATCTTCACCGTCATCTCGGCGGGAATATGCCGCTTGAGCAGGCCTTCCGCGCGCGAGGTGACGCGGCGGAATTCCGCGTCGTCCTGGGCCTTGTCCGGATAGCGCACGTTGAAGACGTGGCGCAGCGCGATGTCGCTGTCCTCGTTCTTGATCTCGCGCAGGCGCTTGAGCAAGGTACGAAACGTGCTCAGGCGGCCGATGCCGTCGCGCTCGCGATAGATGCGGAAGTGCTGGTAGAAGTGCTTGTAATGGCGCACTTCGTCGCTCTTGATGTAGTTGGTCAGTTCACGCAACACCGGTTCGTCGGTGACCTCGTTGAGCGCGCGGTACAGGCTCGCCGTACCCGTCTCCACGACGCAGCGCGCGGCCAGTTCCAGCCCGCGGCTCGGCTCCAGTTCCTCCGACGTGCAGACCGAGCCGTAATGGGCGAAGAAGGCCTTGAAGCCCGCGTCCCAGTCGAAATCGGGCCAGACGTGGCGCACGTAGGCGGCCAGTGCCCGGCCGTGCTGCATCTCCTCGTGCTCCCAATGGTCGCGCAGCCAGCCTTGCAGTTCCTCGTCACCGGCGAAGTGGTCGACGAGGTTGTGCGTGTACAGGTCCGAGCCGCTTTCGACGAAGGACGAGCTGCACAGGAGCAGGAAAAGATCTTCGTTGTGCCTGACCTTCTCCACGTCGATGCGCGAGAGGTCCAGTTTTTCGAGCGTCCATGGCAAGGTGGAGGCGTAGCTCACTGCGGAATGTTCCTCGATCACAGGTCTTGGTGCCCAGGGGCACAATGACGGGATTGTGACAAAGGCGGCGCGTCAACGCACCACGGTCACCGGCACATGCGCCTTGGCCAGGACATCGGTGGAGGTCGACCCGACCAGCCAGCGGGCGAGCGCGCCCCGCTCGGTGTGGCCTATGACGATGTGGTCCACGCCGTGCCCGGCGACGAAGGAGAGCAGGGCGTCGCCGGGGCTGCCGTGTACCAGCTCGACCTCCACGGGCACGCCGGGGGGCTGGCCGAGCGCGGCGATCTCCTCGCGCAGGCCGCCCAGGCGCTCCTCCAGGATGTCGGTCATCATCAGGGCGGACGTGTCGGCGCCGTTGTCCACCTGCATCACCGAGACCACGTGGACCTTCGCCTTGGAGCAGGCCGCCAGTTCCAGGGCGAAAAGGTAGGCACGGCGGGCGGTTTCCGAACCGTCGTAGCCGACCAGGATGTTCTTGGGCATGGGGGAATCCTCCATCGAGCGGATACGGCTCGATATTAGGACCATGGCGGCGTTCCAGGGGGCCAATTCACCCGCCGTCCATCTAGCCGGGCCGTTCCTGAACGGCCGGTCGGGCGCTCCGTGTTTCTTCACATTCGTGAGTGGAGAATCCGCCTCGCAGTTCCCTGCCACCTTTCAACGGAGAAACGAACATGATCAAGCGCATCACGGGTATGGCCGCCCTGGTTCTGGCGGCGGCAGGTGCTTTTACGGTCCAGCCCGCCCAGGCTGCCGAGGGCGGTACCAAGTGCCACATGACCTTCAGCACGAGCGGCTGGGCCGCGATCTACAAGCGTGCCGATGGCCAGGGTCACGTGCGTTGCGATAACGGCCAGTCGGCGACCGTGATGATCCACATCCGCGGTGGCGGTATCACGGCCGGCAAGTTCAGCATCGAGAACGGCAAGGGCGAGTTCACCAACGTCAAGAACATCAACGAGATCTTCGGCGACTACGCGACGGCCGGCGCCAATGCGGGCGCGGTGAAGAGCGCCGAGAGCCTGGCGATGACCAAGGGCGAGGTGTCCCTTGCCGTCACCGGTACCGGCCGCGGTTTCAACCTCGGCGTGGACGTCAGCAAGTTCGAGATCGCGCGGAAGTAACAACCGGCGCCTGGTGGTCTCGAGGGCGCCTCCAAGGAGGCGCTCTTTTTTTGGTCCACCTTGCGTTCCGGCGTGGCGGGCGCAACCTTGGGAGCCTCGCGAGTACACTCACCGCGATCCCCACCCATCGAGGTTCCTCCATGCGCCGCCTCCTCAGCCTCATCGCCCTGTGCATCGTCTCCGCCGCCGCCTGGGCTTCCAGCCCCGTGGTGGGCGAGAAAGCACCCGATTTCCGCCTGCAGGACCAGAAGGGCGAATGGCACACCCTGCAAACCGAGCAGGGCAAGTGGCTCGTCCTCTATTTCTACCCGAAGGACTTCACCGCCGGCTGCACCACCGAGGTCTGCACCTTCCGTGACGACATCGCCAAGCTGCACAAGGCCGGCGCGGTGGTGCTGGGCGTGAGCCTGGACGACGTCAAGTCGCATGCGGAGTTCGCCGAGAAGTACCACGTGCCGTTCCCGCTGCTGTCCGACCCGGACGGCGCCGTCGCCACGAAGTACGCCGTGCTTACCAGCCATGGCGATACCAAGTACGCCTTGCGCGAGACCTTCCTGATCGACCCGGCTGGCAAGATCGTCAAGGTCTATAAGGATGTCGATCCCGAGAAGAACTCGGGCCAAGTCCTGGCCGATCTCGCCGCGCTGAAGAAAGCGGGCGCCTGATCGTGTTCCAGGCCGCCAAGGGTGCCAGGCGCGCCCGTCCCTTCGCTCCGTGGCGCATCGTGGTCTGGCTGGTGATGCTGCTCGCCGCCGCCGGCTTCGTGATCAACACCTATGCCTCGGTACTCTTCGCCCATGCGGTGGGTGCGGTGAGCGCCGAAGCGATCGCCGCGGGCGCGGGCGACCCGCGCATCGGCCTGCTGTGGTCGCTCGCCTATGCGCTGGCGGCTTTCGTCGTGATGGCCTTGAGCCTCGGAACGCTGCGCTGGCGTGAATGGGGGCGACGCGCGATGCGGGTCGTCGCCCTGTTGCTGCTGGTCTGGGCCGCCTACACCGCGTGGGTTTCGTTCGACCAGTGGAGCCAGCTCGGCACGGTCCTTTCCCAGACCGGACTGCCGGCGGACCTGCTGGCGGCCGGACAGAAACACCGCACGATCCTGCTGATCGGCCTGGTGCTCAAGGTCGTTTCGGTTCCCGTGCTGGCCTGGCTGTCGTGGATACTCGGCAGCGTGTCGGTACGCCAGCAGTTCGCCCAGCCCGCGTTCTGATCGGTTCGGTTCAGCCGGCATTCGTTCGCCGCCGGCTATCGAAGCGTTTTCCGCCGGGACCCGCCATGACACCACGCCTGCTCGTCTTCGCCATCGCCATCTGCCTTGCAGGTGGGGTGGCGGCCCAGGACCTGGGCACCACCTGCCAGGTGGCCAGCACGTATGACCTGACGGTGCGGCCGGACAGCCTCGTGTTCGAACGCGCCGATGCGGCTCCGCGCAGCGTGCGCATGCAAGACGGCAGCCTGACGACCGACGGGCGGGCGGTATCGCTTCGACCCGATGAGCAGGACCGCGTCGCCCTTTTCGAACGCAACGTCAGGGCGCTGGTTCCGAAGGTCAAGGCGATCGCGAACGATGGTGTCGACCTCGCCGCACGTGCCGTGCGGGACGAAGCCGCCACGGCTGCCCCGGGCGCGGCGGGCAGCGGCGAACTCGACCGGGTGTTGAATGCCCGTGTGGCGGACATCAAGCGGCGCATCGCCGCCAGCCAGAGCACGCGCGACTGGCAGGAGGATGCGATGCGTGCCTATGCGCAGGAAATCGTGTCCGATGTGACACCCATCCTTACCCAGGACGTCGGCAGCGAGGCCATGGGGTTGGCGATGAACGGCGACCTGCAGGGAGCGGCGGCGCTGCGCGACCGCGTTGCGTCCGTATCCACCGGTGGCCAGGCTCGCGTGGTGGCACGGCTCGAAGCGGCGCTCAAGCCACGCATCCAGGCGTTGTGTCCATCGATCCGGCAGCTGGGCGACCTGCAGTCGGGTCTGCACGATGCCACCGGCAGGCCCTTGCTTTTGCTCGAACCAGGCGGCTGACCGCCGGCTGACCGGCGCCCGGCGCGTTTAAGGCCGGCTAAGTCCGACGGGACTAACGTGCTGCTCCATGGAACGCAACTCGACCCGTGTGGTAAACGGCCTGATCCGGCGAGTGATTGCAGACCGCGACCTCTATCGTCAGGCCGCACGTGGCGTTCGTGAGCCAGGACTCAAGACCATTCTGGAGGAATCCGCCGCTTCCCTGACCGCCATCGCGACGGATCTTCAGGACGAAGTGTCCTCCGCAGGCGTGCGCCCGGCGACGGCGGGTGGGCCCATGAGCGGTGTGCGGCGAACCATGATGGAAGCGTCGGTAAAGCTGTCACATGATCCCGATGTCACGTATATCCGGACGCTGGAGCAGATGGAGCGTCGTCTGCTGGATGCCTTCCTTCGCCTCGAGGCGAGTTCCGGTGACCGCGCGATGGTCGGCCGGCATATCGCGCGCTTGCGCCTGCTGCATCTCGACATGACCAACCTCGGCAGCGCCGCGGGGCGCTGACGCATCGCCTAGGCGGCGAGACGTATCTCGTGCAGGGTGCGGTGCAAGTGGATGTCGGCGGAAACGCGGACGGGGAATGCCGACATCAGTGTTTCGCGATCGGCGAAGAAGTTGGCGAAGGCGATCGCGTCCGCAGGATCGGAGCGCACGGCGATCTGCACGCCCTCGCGAAAGATGCCCCAGGTCTCGCCTATGTCCGCGATGTGATATTCGATTGCGTGTTCGTTCATGCCTCGTCCTCCGCCGGACGCCTGAAGGCGTGCTGTGGTCAGGATGACGAGGTCATCGGCGCGAAGCTATCGGACTAGTCTGAAAATTCGCACTAATTTTTGAGCATATCCTCAGTGCGTTGAGGTGCGTCCACCGCGGCCCGCAGTTGCAAGGCATAGTCCTCTATCGCCGATGCGAGTTCGGGTAAACGATGCATGGCGGCCGCGCCATCGGCGCCGCGAAGTTCGTTTTCCAGGTGTTCCGCTAACGCAGCCTCGACCGATGGGCCGAAAACGCGCATGCCGCCGAAGACACGATGTACCCAATCCGCCGCGGTGGCCGGGTCGCCGAGGGCGGCGATTTCCGCCATGTCGTCGCGTACGGCCGTCTCGAACCGGGCCACCATGAGAGGCAGCAGGGTGAGATCGCCATAGGTTTCCCGCCATGCATCCAGGTCACATGGCGAGTGAGTGGAATCATCCTTCCTGCCGGGTGAGAGCAACGTGCCTAGCTCGGTCAATCGCAAGGGCTTCGTTGCGAATCCGTCCATGCCCGAAGCGCGACAGCGATCGTCCTCGCCGGGAAGCGCATTCGCGGTGACCGCCACGATGCGAAGGGACGAACCCTGCTCGCGTAGTGCGCGGGTGAGCGCATAGCCGTCCATCACGGGCATGTGCAGGTCGGTCAACAAGACATCGAACCGGCGTGACGATGCGCGGGCGAGCGCCTCCGCGCCATCCGCGACCAACTCATAACGATGGCCGAGACGCGTCAGTTGTGCCGCGACCAACTGCCGGTTCGTCGCGTTGTCCTCCGCCACGAGTACGTCGAGGGCCGCCGCTTTTGCAGACGGCACGGCGACCGTTTTCGCGCCCGCGGCCTTGCTGCTGGCGACGTGTCGTGATCGCTCCATCTCGAGCACGATCGACAGTCGGGTACCCTCGCCAACCGCGCTCGACATCATGAGATCGCCGCCCATCAGTTCCACCAGGTGCCGGCTGATGGTCAGGCCGAGGCCGCTTCCGCCGAAGCGGCGTGTCGTCGATAGCTCCGCCTGGCTGAAGGGCGCGAACAACCGCTCGATATCGTCCCGGGCGACGCCGATGCCCGTGTCGATCACGTCGATGCGGACCCTCTGGGTCATCTCCGCGTCTTCCATCACGTCGACGGTGATATCGACGCCACCCCGGGCGGTGAACTTGATGGCGTTGCTGACGAGGTTGAGCAATACCTGGCGCAATCTCGCGGCGTCGCCCATGACCCCTGGCGCCAGGCGCGCATCGATGTGGACGGCCACTGAAAGGCCTTTTTGCCCCGTCTGCCGGGCATGCAACGCCACGACGTCGGCGAGCAACTGGCGAAGATCGAAGGCGGCATGTTCCGTCTCGACGGCACCGGCTTCGATGCGTGAGAAATCGAGCACGTCGTCGAGTATCCGTAGAAGCGCTTCGGCCGACGACTCGGCGGTGCCGAGCAGGTGATGCTGGTTCTCTTGCAGCGATGTCTCGCGGAGCATTTCGAGCATGCCGATGAGCCCGTGCATCGGCGTGCGGATCTCATGGCTCATGGTGGCGAGGAACCGGCTTTTCGCCGCGGTGGCCTCTTCAGCCGCCTGCCTGGCGTCGGCCAATTGGGCGGCTTGTTCATGCCGGTCGGAAATGTCGATCCAGTAGCCGGTGAATTCCACCGCTCCCGTAACGGGCCGTGGCAGCGCATGCGAAGCGATCCAGCGTTCGGGGGCGACGCCGCGAATGCGCATCTCCGCGTGAATCGGCGTGAGGGTGTTCGCCGCCCTCGCGACCTCGGCAAGCAGTGGCGCCTGGTCGCGTGGGTCGATCCGTGCGAACGCGCGGCGCTCGTCGTGGAGGAACGTATCCACGGAAATACCGAAGATGGGTTCCGGGTTCCCGCCCACGTGGATGAACTCGATGCGCCCGCCGGTGACATAGCGAAAGCGATAGAACACGGCGGGGATATGCCGGGTGATGTCGGCCAGCCGTTCCTCGCTCGATCGTCGCCGTCGTGTTTCGCGACGCAGGCGCATGTACGCATGGGACACGGCGAGAAGGAGGACGAGCATCGCGATACCCGGCGGTCCGGCCTTGCGTGCGATTTCCCACCAGGACCCTCCCCATGTGTAGTGGGATCGTAACCAGGTATTGCGGATGGCCTGCGTACGACGCTCGGAAATCCGGGCGAGCGCCCTGTCGAGCAGCGGTATCAAGGGGGCGTACCGCCGGTCGACGGCGATCGAGAGCTCCGCGCGCTCCTCCGTCGACGCCGCGAGCTTCAATCGCGCGGGATGATCGCGGCGCATGAAGTATTCCGCGGTCGCGATGTCGCCTACATAGGCATCGGCTTGTCCCGATGCCACGGCACGCAGGCCTTCGGCGGCGTCGCGTACCTCGATGGGTTCGACCGAGGGTAGGTGATGCACCGCCTTGGCGACCGCGCCCTGGGCCATGTTGGCCGCGACACGGTGCCCGCCGAGATCGGCCGGCCCCGCGATGGTCGCCATGTCGTCACGCGTCACGATCATCACGGGAAAGTCGATGTAGGGCGCGGTGAAATCGAAACGCTTTCCCAACTCGCCGTTGCGAGGTGAAGCCGCGGGAAGGATATCGATGTCTCCGGCGGTGGCCCTGCGCACCGTTTCCCCCCAGTCCTGCGTGCGGACGGGTTCGTGGGCGACGCCGAGCGTGGACAGGGCGTCGTCGAGATAGTCCATGGCCAGGCCGACAGGCGCCCCTCCCCGGTCCACCAGGGACAGTGGCGCCGACGTGGGATCGATGCCGACACGCAGTACGGGCAGGTGCGCGAGCCACTCGCGCTCGGCATCGGTCAGTGCGATCTCGCCCTCTCTTGCGAGTCCATCGACGCCCACGGCGATATGTGGGCTGGTAGCTCGACCATTGCAGCTGCCTTCGACGGGAACAGCGTCGGCAAACGAGGCTGGAAGGCGTCGGGTTCGTTCGTGAGTCTGCGCGACCGCGGATAGCGGCAAGCAGGATGGCGCGCTGTCTGGCGGGCACGGCGCCAACGCCACGCCGACGCTGTCGGCGAAGGCATCGCATGAGCAAACCGCGAACGGAATGTTGACCAGGATTCTCAAGAGCTGCATGGCGTTCCTTCGACCACGAGCGGATGTTTACTGTAATCTCCGCGATGGTACGACGAGTAACACATCTCATGGAGAGCGGCAGCAGTTATCCGCCGGCGAGGGAAAGAAATGGTTTTGCGCACGATCATTGCCGACGATCATCCGGTGGTCCTGATGGGTACCCGTGCGGCGCTCGAAGCGGCAGGTGATATCGTCGTGGTCGGCGAAGCCGCCAATGGCGATCAACTCGTCGACCTTCTGGCCTCCCGTCCGTGCGATGTCATCGTTACCGATTTCTCCATGCCTGGAGGTCGTCACGGTGACGGGCTTTCGCTGATCGACCTGATCCGGCGACGTTATCCACGGCTGCCGATCGTCGTGCTCACCATGGTGAACAACGCGGCGGTGCTGCAGACGATGCGTGTTCGCGGGGCGTTGGGCCTGTGCGACAAGCGGGCGCCACTCAAGGAAGTGGCGGTGGCGGTGCGTCATGCGGCGGCGGGGCGGCCCTATCTCAGCGAGACGATCCGACGCCAGTTCGACCAGGCCGGCGTACATAGCGCGACCGACATGACGCGGCTCTCCGCCCGGGAGATCGAGGTCGTGCGCCTGTATGTGAGTGGCATGTCCATCACCCAGATCGCCGAGCGCCTCAGTCGCAGCGTCAAGACGGTGAGCCGGCAAAAGCGCGACGCCATGCGCAAGCTGGGCATCGATCATGACAGCCGGCTTTCCGAATATGCCCGTGAACGGGGCCTCGCTTCCTGACCCTGCTGGAAGTCAGGGTATGACCATTCGCCCATGTGGTGTCACGCGAATCGGCTTAAACCTTGGACGACCCGGGCGCATCCCACCCGGAGCCAACCGTTCCCTGGGGAGAAGAACCATGCGCCATTCACTGATTGCCGGCACCGTTGCCATCGGGCTCGTCCTCGCCGCCCCCATGGGGCAGGCGAAAGGCTTCAATTTCAGCACCGACACCTGCAAGCACGACTATTCCACGGCCTACGATGTCGACGTCACGAGCGATGGCCTGGCCTTTCATCGCAAGGACGGCGTTCCGGGCCGGGTCTTCCTGCACGACGGATCGTTACGGGTGGATGGCAAGGACATCGCGGTCTCCCGCGGCGACGCCGATGCGTTGCGCCGCTACGAGGATGGCGTTCGCCGGCTCATGCCGCAGATCGCTTCCATCGCCCGCGATGGCGTGGAAATGGGGTTCTCCGCGATGACGTCGGTCACGTTGACGTTCGCCGAGGGTGACCAGCGCGCGGGAATGCTCGAGAAGTTGAAGCGCAAGCAGGCCGAGGCATTGCGCGAGATCGACGAAGGCATCGGCTCGGGTCATTGGTCGTCGGATCGCATGACCGAGACGGTGGCCGGTTCGGTATCGGACTCGGTGGGTGAACTGGTCGGCTCGGTCACGTCCAGTGCGGTGACCGCCGCCCTCTCCGGCGACTCGAGCAAGGTGGCGGCGCTACAAGCGCGTGCCGAATCGTTGGACAAGGCCATGGACCGGGAGATGGACAAGCGCTCGAAAGGCCTGGAGGCCCGCGCCAACGCCATTTGCCCACAACTCAACGACCTTGCGGACTTGCAGCGTGGATGGGGCGTGCGCACGGCCAACGGCAAGCCGCTCGAACTGATGACGATCAAGCCGAAGGAAAGCCACGATCACGACGAGAGCGAGCCGAAGAAGGTCGCTTCGTCCTGACCGATACTCAGGCGGCGTGCCGGTCGAGCCAGTCCAGCACGTTGCGCACGGTATCGCCGTAGAAGGTCCGGTACATCTCCTCCGTGACGTAGCCGATGTGTGGGGTAGCCAGCACGTTGGGCAGGGTACGGAAGGGGTGAGCCGGCGGGAGCGGCTCCTCGTCGAAGACGTCGATCGCCGCGCCCGCCAGGCGGCCGTGGCTCAGTGCGTCGACCAGGGCGGCTTCATCGACGATCGGGCCTCGCGAGCTGTTGATCAGCCGGGCGCCGGGTTTCATCGCGGCGAGGTCTTCCGCCCCGATGATCCCCCGGGTGCGCTCGCTCAGGCGGGTATGGATGGTGAGGAAGTCGGACCGGGCCAGGAGTTCCTGCTTCGTGACGCGGCGCACGCCCAGCGCGCCGGCGGTTTCTTCGGCGAGGTTCTGGCTCCAGGCGATCACCTGCATGCCGAAGGCCTGGCCGATCCGGGCCACCTTCGAACCGATGCGTCCGAGGCCCAGGATGCCGAGGGTTTTTCCGCGCAGTTCCACGCCCAGGCCCGCCTGCCATGCGCCCGCGCGTACCGAAGCGGCCTCGTCCGCGATGCCGCGGGCCAGGCCGAGGATGGCGGCCCAGGTGAATTCGATGGTCGGCGTGGACGAGTAGTTCGTATGGACCACCTGCACGCCGCGCGAGGCGGCGGCCGCCTCATCGATCGACGCGTTGCCGCGGCCCGTGGACGCGATGAGGCGAAGGCGGGGCAGGGCGGCGATGAGATTCGCGGTCATCGGCGTGCGCTCGCGCATGACGCAGATGACGTCATAGGGAGCCAGACGCCGCACCAGGGCATCGTGGTCCGCCTCGTGATCACGGAAGACGGTGACCTCGGCGCGACCTTCGAGGGGCGACCAGTCCGCGAAACGCAAGGCGGCATCCTGGTAGTCGTCGAGCACCGCGATACGGATCGTTGCATCGTTCATGGCGGTTTCCCGTGTCATGTGGGCTGGATCAGGTCCCAGCCGTTCCCGTAGATGTCCTCGAAGACCGCGACCGTCCCGTAAGGTTCGTGCCTGGGCTCCTCGCGAAAGCGCACGCCATGCGCAAGCATGCGCGCATGGTCGCCGGCGAAATCGTCCGTCTGCAGGAACAGGAAGACGCGGCCACCACCTTGTTTGCCGATATGCGCTTTTTGCTCGTCGTTCACCGCGCGGGCCAGCAACAGGTGCGTCCCGCGCGATCCGCGAGGCGCCACGGTGACCCAGCGCTTGCCGTCGCCTTGTGGCGAATCCTCGATCAGGTCGAAGCCGAGTGCGTCGACGAAGAAGGCGATCGCTTCGTCATAGTCGCGGACGAGGAAAGTGACGGCACCCAGCGAGGGCATGGCGTTCTCCGGGAAAGGGGGCACCTAGGATCGCCCGTGTGGGAGATGCGGACAAGCGAGGCGGGGGTCTGGTCAGGCGCGGACGCTTCGTCCCGAGGGCCCGAACGCCGGGCTGTCCGTGCCGGCGGGTTAGTCGGATAATGGTCAACTGACTGACAAACGCGTGATACTTCGGCTATCCGGTCCTTTAATGGTTCCGCAAATCAATAGGATAAGCACGTGCTCCTCATGATCGACAACTACGACAGCTTCACCTTCAACCTCGTCCAGTACCTGGGCGAGTTGGGGCAGGAAGTGAAAGTCGTAAGGAACGACGCCCTCACCATCGCGGACATCCGCGCACTGGCGCCGTCGCGGATCATGATCTCGCCGGGGCCGGGTACGCCGGACGATTCGGGCGTGTCCATGGACATCCTGAGCGAGATGGCCGGCGAAGTGCCCATCTTCGGCGTCTGCCTGGGGCACCAGGCCATCGGCCAGGTATTCGGCGGCAAGGTGATCCGCGCGCGGGAAATCATGCACGGCAAGACATCGCCTGTCCGGCATCGCGGGCAGGGGGTGTTCGCTGGCCTGCCGAATCCGTTCGAGGCCACGCGATACCACTCCCTCGTGGTCGAGAAGGAGTCCGTGCCTGATTGCCTCGAAGTGACCGCCTGGACCGAACGCGAGGACGGCTCGATCGACGAGATCATGGGCCTGCGCCATCGCACGCTCGATATCGAGGGCGTGCAGTTTCATCCGGAGTCGATCCTCACCCAGCATGGCCACGACCTGCTGCGCAACTTCCTCGGCATGCCGTTGCCGCTCGCCGCGTAAGAAGGATCAAAGCGCCATGCCGATGACTCCCTCCGAGGCGCTGCAGCGCACGATCGAGCACCGCGAGATCTTCCACGACGAGATGATCGAGTTGATGCACCAGATCATGCGCGGCGACGTCAGCCCGCTGATGACGGCCGCCATCCTGACCGGCCTGCGCGTGAAGAAGGAGACCGTCGGTGAGATCACAGGCGCCGCGCGCGTGATGCGCGATCTCTCGGCGAAGGTCGAGGCCGGCCCCCATCCCCATTTCCTCGACATCGTCGGCACCGGCGGTGACGGTGCCTCGACGTTCAACATTTCCACGGCATCCATGTTCGTCGCCGCGGCGGCCGGCGCGCGCGTGGCCAAGCACGGTGGCCGCAGCGTCTCGTCCAAATCGGGCAGCGCCGACGTGCTCGAAGCCCTGGGCGCGCGCATCGACCTGCTTCCGGCGCAGGTCGCGGTCTGCATGGAACAGACCGATATCGGCTTCATGTTCGCGCCCAACCACCATCCGGCGATGAAGGTGGTATCGCCCGTCCGTCGTGAAATGGGCGTCCGTACGATCTTCAACATCCTCGGGCCGCTGACCAACCCGGCGGGTGCCCCGAATATCCTCATGGGCGTGTTCCATCCCGATCTCGTCGGCATCCAGATCCGCGTGCTCCAGGCGTTGGGGGCCAGGCACGCCATGGTGGTATGGGGCCGCGACGGGATGGACGAGATTTCGCTGGGTGCCGCGACGATGGTGGGCGAGTTGCGCGATGGCGCCGTGCATGAATACGAGATCGAACCGGAAGATTTCGGCCTGTCGATGGCATCGAGCCGTAATCTCCGCGTGGAAGACTCGACGGAATCCATGGGCATGTTGCTGGACGCCATTTCCGGCACCCCGGGCGTCCCCCACGACATCGTTTGCCTGAACGCGGGTGCCGCGTTGTATACCGCCGACGTCACGCCTTCCATACAGGCCGGCATCGACCTCGCCCGCGCGACCATCGCAAGTGGCGCGGCTCGTGTAAAAATGGACGCGTTCGTGGCCGCGACACGACGGCTCGGCGCCTGATATCGTCGGGGCTCCCCGAAAGCCCCGGCCTTTCCCAAGGAAGTCCCTCGATGCCTGACATTCTCCATCGCATTCTCGACCGCAAGGTACAAGAGGTCGCCGAACGCAGCCGCAAGCGCTCACTCGACGACCTTGCGGCACGCATCGCCGACCTCGAGGATACGCGTGGCTTCGTGGCTGCCATCGATGCGCGCCTGCACGACGGCAAGCCGGCGGTCATCGCCGAGATAAAGAAGGCCAGCCCGAGCAAGGGGCTCATCCGCGCCGATTTCGATCCAGCGGCGATCGCGCGCAGCTACGAGCGCGGGGGCGCCACGTGCCTCTCCGTGCTCACCGATGCCGATTTCTTCCAGGGTCACGAGGATTACGTCGACCAGGCCCGCAAGGCTTGTTCGCTTCCCATCCTGCGCAAGGACTTCATCATCGACGAGTACCAGGTGTACGAGGCCCGCGTGATCGGCGCCGACTGCATCCTGTTGATCGTTTCCGCCTTCGCCGACAAGGGCGGTGAAGACGTGATCTACGACGAGAACCGGTTGACGGAGCTTTCCTTGCTCGCCGCCGAACTCGATCTCGACGTGCTCGTCGAGGTGCACAACGAGGAAGAACTCGAAGTGGCCCTGAGCCTTCCCGCGCCCCTGATCGGCGTGAACAACCGCAACCTGCGCACCTTCGAGACCTCGCTGGGCACATCGCTGAAGCTCAACGACCGTGTCGGTCCGGATACGGCGATCGTCGCCGAATCGGGTATCCACACGACCGAAGACGTGCGCAGGCTGCGCGAGGCGGGCATCCACACCTTCCTCGTGGGCGAGGCCTTCATGCGTGCCGCCGATCCGGGCGCCGAATTGCAGAAGCTCTTCGGTACCCAGCCGCAACAACCGCACCGACACTGACGCGATGGAACAGGGGATGGCGACGGCGGCGGCCGACGATACCGCCGCCGATGCGCGGCGTGTCGTGTTGTTCGATTTCGATGGCGTGATCGTTCGCCACCAGACACTGGAGATGTTCTTTCGCGAACGCCTTTCGGGCGCGGGGCGCTGGCGGTTGCTGCTGGCGCTTCCCGTCGTGCCCCTGGTGCCCCTGTTGATCGGCAGCGTGCGGGGCAATCTTTTCCTCGGCCGCGTGTTCCTGCGCGTGACCACGTTCGGGCGCCGCGAGGCCTCGTACCGGCGAATGATCGACGCCTACGCCCGGGCCTACGCCCGGCGTCCCGGCGTGTTCTTTCGCGATGCGGTGGCGACCTTGCGCAGGCATGTCGATGCCGGCGACCGTGTGATCGTCGTCAGCGGCAACGACCGGCAGATGGTCGAGGCGATCCTCGACGAAGTGAACCTCGGAGGCCACGAGCTGGTGGCCTCGCAGACCCGCGGTGGCCTGTTCGGCATGCGCTTCGTCAGGCATAACGTGGACGGCGCCAAGGTCCGCGCCCTCGAACGAGAGGGCATTCCGCGCCCCTGGAGTGTCGCCTACGGCGATTCTTTGTCGGATCTGCCCCTGCTAAAGGCGGCCGACGCGGCGAAACTGGTCAATCCCACGCCGAAGATCGCGAAGAAGGCCGGACGCGTCCTGGGTGACAAGCTCGAAATCCTGTACTGGTTCTAACGCAGGACGTAGTTGCCCAGCTGATAGAGGCTGATCCCGATGATGAGGCAGCCCACGGCGATCATGACGTAGCGCGGCGGCAGGTGCCTCACCAGCCAGGCGGCCAGCGGCGCCGCGATCACCCCGCCCGTGAGCAGGCCCAGGACGATCGGCCAGTGTTGTATGCCCATGTGCGCGATCAGCGTGCTGGATATCGCCACGGTGACGACGAACTCCGCCGCGTTCACGGTGCCGATGGTGTGCCGCA
>Ga0307412_10000205_pt1 | contig 40427 bp, 30 predicted proteins | sample DK1Cmetagenome_3_FD_203823 | JGI IMG/M metagenome (GOLD analysis project Ga0307412, IMG submission 203823) | Maize rhizosphere microbial communities from greenhouse at UC Davis, California, United States - DK15-C-1 | ecosystem: Host-associated > Plants > Roots > Rhizosphere > Soil | place: USA...
GTGGTGCCGAGGTGCTCAAGTGCGAAGAGCATGCGGCGGCTCTTCCTGCGCCAGGAGAAGTGCAGGTCCGTGTCGAAGCGATCGGCATCAGCTGGTATGACACCCTTTGGCGCCAGAACCTGGCGTCCTCCCAGGCCCGCCTGCCGTCAGGGCTGGGACATGAAATGGCCGGCGTGGTAACGGCCGTCGGTGAGGGGGTCGACGATCTGGCCGTGGGCGACAAAGTCGCCAGCTTCCCCGCCGAGAGCCCGAACGATTACCCGGTGTACGGCGAGGTCATCGTATTGCCGCGCACCGCCCTGACCCGTTATCCCGACGTGCTCAGCCCGATCGAAGCTGCCGTGCATTACACGCCGCTGCTGATCGCCTATTTCGCCTACATGGACCTGGCAAGGGTCAAGCCTGGGCAATTTGCCTTGGTGACCGACGCCAGCCATTGCGCCGGCCCATCCTTCGTACAATTGGGCAAAGCCCTGGGTGTGCGGGTTATTGCGGCAACCAAAACGGCCGACGAGCGTGAATACCTGCTGTCGCTGGGCGCTGAAAAGGTCATTGTCACCGAAGAGCAGGACTTGCTGATGCAAATCAACAAGCTCACTGATAGCCGTGGCGTCGATGTCGTGTTCGACGGCCTTGGCGGGCCGCAGATGTCGCTGCTCGGCGATGTGTTGGCGCCCCGTGGCAGCCTGGTGCTGTATGGCCTGCAAGGCGGAAACCAGACGCCATTCCCGGCCTGCGCGGCGTTCCAGAAGAACATCCAGTTCTTCGTGCACTGCATCGGCAACTTCACTGGCAAGCCAGAACTGGGCATTGTCCAGGACCAGGTGGCGTTGCAACGAGCGTTGCGCGACATCAATCAACTGACCGCTGACCGCGTGCTGTTGCCACTCAAGACTCGGGTGTTCCCATTCTCCGAGTTCGTCGAGGCTCACCGCTACATGGGCGAGTGCCCTTGCCGTGAGCGTGTAGCCCTTCAGGTCGTCGATCCCGCCTGACCTGTCCTCTAGCGCAAGAGTCATCGTCTACGGCTCTTGCGCGATCTGCGGCCGAACAGGCCTTCCAAATTTCTCTCCGTCATCGCGCCCGCTCGACACCGAGCGTAGCTGCGCCTGGACGCGCGACGTCGAGGCGCCAGCCCCAATCGCCCGAAATCAACGACCCGCAAACCCAACTGAACTGGTTTTTGCCTTCAATCTGTATCTTCTAATCATTATTTAAGTCTTGATAATTGAACGCTTGTTTCTATCAAGGAAGAAATCGTGGTGCGATATAAATACCCAAAGTTCATCTCCTCTAGTGCATGGCCTGGTTGTATTTACCTGCTTTAAAACCCCATCTATCGACATCTGGATGCCATGGCCGGCCGCATAAGGAGTTGCCGCTAGGTTTGTTCTTTATTTTATGTATCCATTGTCTGTAGGACGTTGTAAGAGATTTCCTAAGACACGTCAAGAATACGGCGATGGTCAATAAAACAAGGGGGTTGGGGAGGGCGTGTCAAGCAGGTAGGACGACTTTTATATGTGTGACAAATAATTACCAGAGGCAAGGTGTGAGCGGACTGCTACTACTGTTTGCAATAACCAAATTTTTCATCCAGGCCAGCCCGCCATGCAATCAAGTCGGTGCGGGTGTGGCGCCGATAATCGAATTTCCAGGTAAATGGCTATGAGTACAATTCACGAGCAGGCAATGACGTACGTATACCAACAGATGTTGCAGCGCTTGCTTGATTTCTATTCCCGCGCGGAGCGCACCGCAATTCAGCTTTTGGTTCAACGCCTGGTCGTGGCGGCCGGCGGCGTTGAGCGAATCGGCGATTATCGTGTGCTGATGGTCCAGAATGGCAGCCGGGAGAGCTTTTACGTCCTGACGGCCTTGCGGGCGGCGCAGTTGAGCATTGCGGGCCGGTATCCGGCGACGTTCGGCCTGCGCGTCGTGACCCCGCGTATGGGCGATATCTCACAAGCCACCCTGGAAAACATTCATCGCTGCTACAGCGCGCTGTTCGTCTACGACGACCCTCGCGTGGAGCTGTTGATGGCCGACAACCGTGAAGTGACCCCCTTCAATCACAGGAAGCCGTTATCGACGGCAGCGCGGGATGCAAACCGTACGGACTTGCTGATGTTCGGCCACCTTCGCTCGCCTGATAGCCTCTTGGGCCTGGGCGATGAGGGCTACCTGGCGATGGCGGAGTTCTACAGGAACATGGCGCGCTGGGGAGAGGGGGTGGACGCATGGGTCAGCAGCGACACGCCACGGCAGCAGAAGCAGTTCATGGCCGGGCTTCAGCGCGCCTCCAGGAGGTTCGGCCTGGTCATTGAACCGAGCGGTGGTTTCGATGGCCTCTTTGCACAACTCGATGCCATGGGGGGCGAGCTTTTCCGACAATTCTACGGCCAGGAAAATATCGGGCCGTGGCGACCCGAGGGGCGTTTCGAGGCATGTCGAAGGATGGGGCGCGTCAGCATCGACGATCTGATCGTCGATCGGTTGGAAGAGAACAGCTGGGCGTTGTTCGGCGAGTTCTTGCGAGTAAGCCCTGATGGGCTTGTCGCACCGACGCTTGATCATGAATACCTCAGTCCGTACCTGTCGGCTCATTTGTATGGCCTGCAAGCCTGCTACCTGCAAGGGCGCAGCTATGAGCACGGGTATGGTGATTACGTCCAGCGCACGATCATGATCATGCATCGCAAGCGATTGCCCATGCATGTCTGCCAGCAGGTCCAGGAACTGTTCGGTTCGCCTTCGGCCATGCCTGAGCGCCGCGCCCAAGCCGCCGCCGAAGCACAGGAAGCCCTGGGGCTTAGCGAAACGCAATTGGTGTGCATGTTGTATGCGCCCTTTATTGAAAACGGCGCGGGCCTGGAGAATTACTTGCGTTGTTGCCATCCCGACATGCTGTTCGCGCTACCGGAGCTGCGCAATGCCATAGAGGGTGGGCCTGCCACTGAGGAGGCGAAGCAATGGTTGTACGAGATCAGCGGCCTGCCCGTCGCCTTGCTCAACAAGGTGTACCAGTCCCCCATTGCTGTGTCTGAGCAGCCAATCGTGACTGTGTCCGCCCGCCGGTTGGAGCCTGAGGTCCCCGAATCGAGCGAGGACGAGCAAGTTGCCCGTGAACTGTACGAACGCTCGGCACGCTGAGGAACGAGGCTTGAGGGATTTCGTTTTCAGCGCCGGGACAGGGCCGGCAGTGGCACGTTTCATAGGGCCAGCCTCATGAAGGGAAGTCGTGAGCCTGACTTTGCCTACCAGGCGGTCTACAGATACCTGACAAACCTGATCAATGAACTGGGCGCTGATCCTCGGGTGCGCTTGCCGTCGTTGCGCCAACTGGCCGAGCGATTGAGCGTGTCCATATCCACCATCCAATACGCCTATTCCTTGCTGGAGAAGGAAGGGCGAGTGTATTCGATCGCCAAATCCGGTTATTACGCGTTGCCGTTGCCTTGCGTAACCGCCTTGGGGGATGGGGATGACTTGCTCGAAACCTTGTACGTCAATGCGCGTCGGCCAGGCATGCTGGTCCTGGGCGCTGACGAACCAGCATCGTTGCAGTCATTGGACAGTCCGCTGCTGTTGCTTGAGCGCGAGTTGTTGCGCCAATACCCACGTGCATCACAAATGCCTTCGCAACCCTGGGGCGAGCAGGAGCTGCGCATGGCGCTGGCGGCTCGCTACACCTCTTCACCCGCCCGATGCTGGAGCGCCGATGACGTCTATATAGGCGCTGATTTGCGTGGGGTGTTGGAAATCCTGATTGCCGTGCTGACGCTGAAAGGGGCGACTGTCCTGGTTGAGTCGCCCTGTGACTGGACTGTCCTGCGTTTGCTCCAGGCGGCTGACATCCAGGTGATCGAGCTGCCATTGATGGGGGGCGGGGACATTGATGTCGAACAACTGGAACAACTGCTGACGAGCGAGACGGTACGGCTCGTGGTGCTGTCTTCGGTCCTGAGCATGCCCATGGGCACGTTGAAAAGTGAAGCCAACCGTCGGGAGGTGGCGCGTCTGCTGGAGCGGTGCGGTACCTGGGTGCTGGAGAATGACAGTTATACCGACCTGGTATTCGAGCCAGGCAGCCCTCCGTTCCGGGACTTGGTCGATCCGGACCGGCTGATTGTCTACTCCACGTTTGAAAAGACCATTGGTCCCGAGGCGCCCTATGGTTATGTGCTGTCGCGGCAACTGACATTGATGCTGCAACGACAATTCCTTTTGCGTGCGTTTCGTCTGTCGCCGATCCGCCAGAAAGCGATCGCGCGCTTGTATGGCAACGGTCGGATCGACCAGCATCTGCTGGTGTTGCGGCGCCTGCTGCGGGAAAACGCTGCTTCGACAATGCAATTGATGCGTGATCGGCTGGGCGACTGCCTGCAATGGGTCGAGCCCGAAGGTGGCGCAACGGTGTGGGCTCGATCATCGCGACAGGCCGATCTGCGTGGGGTATTCCAGCGATTGCTTGGCAGGCGCATCGTCATCGCGCCGGGGGAGCTGTTCAGCATTCAGGGCTTCTATGGCCAGAATCTGCGCGTGACTCACGCATTCCAGGGGGCGGATGATCCGGACGCGGCGTTCAGTGCGCTGGCCGAAGCATTGAGGCTTGAACAATCATGATCGCAGGGCGATGGATCGAACCCATCGCGTCATGGTCGAACTGTCAGTAAACTGCACCCATTTTTCGAGCCACTCCATTCCGAGGTTTTGCATGACAGTCAGTCCATTTGCGGGCAAGCCGGCACCGGCAGAGTTGTTGATCGATATCCCGCGACTGGTGACGGCCTATTACACTGGCCGGCCCGACGCCTCGGTTGCGACCCAACGCGTGGCTTTTGGCACCTCGGGGCATCGCGGCAGTTCTTTCGACCTGGGTTTCAACGAGTGGCACGTGCTCGCCATCAGCCAGGCAATCTGCCTGTTCCGGGAAGCCCATGGCATCGACGGCCCGTTGTTCGTCGGCATCGACACCCATGCACTCTCCACGCCTGCGGGCGCCAGCGCATTGGAAGTGCTGGCCGCCAATGGCGTGACCGTGATGATCGCCGAAGGTGATGAGTACACCCCCACGCCAGCGGTTTCCCATGCCATCCTGTGCTACAACCGCGGACGCACTACGGGCCTGGCCGACGGCATCGTCATCACGCCGTCCCATAATCCACCGCAGAGCGGCGGCTACAAATACAACCCCACCAATGGTGGCCCGGCAGATACCCATATCACCAAGTGGATCGAAGCCAAGGCCAATGAGCTGCTGGCCAACCAGTTGGCGGGTGTCAAGCGCATCAGCTACGAGCAGGCGCTCAAGGCCGAGACCACCCACCGCCACGATTTCCTCAATACCTACGTGGCAGACCTGGTCAACGTCATCGATTTCGATGCCATCCGCGAAGCTGGCTTGCGCCTGGGCGTAGATCCATTGGGCGGAGCAGGGGTGCGCTATTGGCCCGCTATCGCCGAGCACTATCGCTTGGATCTGGAAGTGGTGAACACCCAGGTGGACTCGACGTTCCGCTTCATGACGGTCGACTGGGATGGGCAGATCCGCATGGACCCGTCGTCCAGCCACGCCATGCAAGGGTTGATCGGCCTGAAAGAACGTTTCGACGTGGCCTTTGCCTGCGACCCGGATCACGACCGTCACGGCATCGTGACGCCGAGCGGTGGCTTGCTGGCGCCGAACAACTACCTCGCGGTGTCCATCGATTACTTGTTCCAGAACCGCCCCCAATGGCGAGCTGACGCCGCTGTCGGCAAGACGGTGGTCAGTAGCGGCCTGATCGATCGCGTTGCCAAGCGCCTGGGCCGACGCCTGTATGAGGTGCCGGTGGGCTTCAAGTGGTTTGCCGATGGGCTGTTCGATGGCTCCCTCGGCTTTGGCGGCGAAGAGAGTGCCGGGGCCTCGTTCCTGCGCAAGGATGGCGGGGTGTGGAGTACCGACAAGGACGGCCTGATCCCAGCGCTTTTGGCCGCTGAGATGACGGCGCGCACCGGGCGCGATCCAAGCCAGGCCTACCGCGCCCTGACGGATGAATTGGGTGAACCGTTCTCGGTGCGTGTCGATGCCAAGGCAAGCCCTCAACAGAAGGCGTTGCTGAGCAAGCTTTCGCCGGATCAGGTCCAGTCCACCGAACTGGCGGGTGAGACGATCCAGAGCATCCTCAGTCATGCACCGGGCAATGATCAGGCTATCGGCGGATTGAAAGTCATGACTGAAAATGGCTGGTTTGCGGCGCGACCGTCTGGTACCGAAGACATTTACAAAATCTACGCCGAAAGCTTCCTTGGCGACGATCACCTTAAACAATTGGTGGTCGAAGCCCAGGCATTGGTGGACGGTGCCATCTCCGGGCAGTAACTGAGCGTCATCTCGCGAACAAGCTCGCTTCCCCATGGCATGCGCAGCAATGCAAATCCTTTTGGAAGCGAGCCTGCTCGCGAACGCGTTGTCCCGAAGCGCCACGATACCAACCTGCCATACCACTTTCACTTCATCGCCTAAATCCCTGAGATAAAAGCTTTTGGCTGGAAACCGGTAGCGAATCCAGACACCATAGTCGCCATGGTTCTGAACACCGGAGTCCCCCAGCGTGTCGCTACACAGCCCCGATCTTCCCCCTGATCTCCTGCCCTTGGCCCAGATGCCCTGGTTCAAACGCCTGGCTGCGCGTTTTTTTGGCCACGGCCTGACGCGCCTGCGCGCCCAACACCGCGCCTCATGGTTGCATGGCCAGGCCGATGGCTTTCGCAGTGGTCATACCGCCGGTTTTGACTACGGCTACAAGGAAGGTAGGGCCGAGGGGCTGGAAGCGGGGCGCCAGGTCCTGTTGATCCGCGACTCGCGAAGTACCGAGCACCCGGCTCCGCGAGTCGATGACCTGCTGTTCGATGATTGGCGATTGCCGCTGACCGCCGAGCTGAAGAAACGCATCAAGGCGGACGTGGCGCGACTGCTGCCAGCCCATGCGCAGCCCAGCAGCGGCCAATGGAAGATGATTTTCAGCGACACGCCCGCCACTTCAGTGGTGGCAGGCGCAGGTGCGGGCAAGTCAACGACCCTGGTGCTGCGTATTGTGCTGCTGTCGCAGTACCTGGGGTTCGAACTGGACTCAATGACTGTGGTGACGTTCACCCGGGAGTCGCGAAAGGATTTTATCCAGAAACTCATCGAAACGTTTGCCCTGTGGGGGCGCACCGTCAGCCAGAAGGAAGCCCGGGAGCTGGTGCGCACCTTCCACTCGCGTATCTTGCCCATGGTCCGCAGCTTGCCGGGATTCGAGCGGCTCCAGGCCTTCGAGACCTTGAGCTACCGCGTCGGAGCGGATGACGATGACGCCTCGGGCAACCCGTTCGACCTGCGCATCAACGATGCCCAGCGCCAGCAGCTCAATGCCTGTTATTACAACCTCTATCAGCGCGACGAGCGTTTCCGCGAGTTGATCCAGCCGCTTTCCCGTCATGCCCTGCAGCTCAAGGAACTGGAGCGCGACCACCCGGATGTGCAGAAGCGTGTGGCTGTGACGGAATTGGCCGCCCAGCGCGATGAAGCACTGTGCGACGCCATCGAAGACTTGTGGTTTCGCGCAGGGGCTTGGCCGATCAAAGGCATTGAGCCGAAACGCCAGGTGTTCGAAATCAACGGGGCGAGATTCTATTGCCATGGCTACATCAAATCCCTTGATAGCTGGGTGATGCTGGGATTCGATCCACGGGAGAATCCGCAGCTCAGTCGTCCCGGTGCCAAGCTGAGCGTGCGTGCGGAATGGGCCGTAAAGCGCACCCTGTTTCAAGCTTTCTGTCGTAAGCCATTGATATGGCTTGATAAGTATGAAAATTCAAAACGGCTTCTGTCGGCCGTGGCTGGGGATGCCAGCGCAGGTCCCGGGTTCGATTACAAGGTCAAGGGCGAGCTGGCGTCGGCCCCCTTGCTGGACTGTTTTGTCGCGGCGGCGGGCTTTATCGAGAACCTTGGCCTGGATGTACCTGAAGCCGTCGGTAATATGAGTTTTTCCAGCAACGACCCGGATCGGTATTTCTTCGAGGCGTTGAGTCGTTTCTGGCGCGCGTTCGAAGATCACCTGCTCGACCAATCGCCTCCGGTCATGACCTATAACCGGATGTTTGCCTTGTTCAGCGAACACTCCCCGGAAAACTTCAAGCTGCTCGATGACGCCTTGCTGAGGCCGTTGTCGCATTTGATGATCGATGAATTCCAAGACGTTTCGCCCCAGATCGTATCCTGGCTGAGGGCGAGCCTGCGTGAGGTGCGCAGGCGGGGCGCCGCCCTGCATACCGGGCGCGGTGCCCAGCGTTCTTCCTTGTTGGGTGTAGGGGACGATTGGCAGTCGATCTACGGCTGGCGCGGCAGCTCGCCGAGTTTCTTCATGGACTTCAACAAGCAGTTCCCGTCGCCGACTCACACCCGGGTGATGCTCACCGACAACTACCGCAGCCACCAGCACATCATTGATGCGGCTGAACACATCGTGCGGGGAGCGGCAGCCATCCCCGGCAAAAAAGCCAAGGCCAGCGGTGTGCTACGTTCGCCGGATCCGGTGACCGTCCTGGATCGGGATGATGAAGGACTGGCGCGACGACTCGCCGAGCATTACCACAACGGTGATTCAATCTTGATGCTTTATCGAAAAACTAGCGATAACTTACTGATAGACAAGCATATTAGTTCGATAGTTAATGTGGATTCTAGCTTGCCCTATCCGCAACGCCGCCTCAGGCAAATGACTTATCACAGCGCCAAGGGGCTTCAGGCGGATGCGGTATTCCTACTGGGAGATTGCCAGCACCTGACCAGCTCACCCTACAAGAACCAAGTCTACCGGATGGCCGGTTTGGGACAGGACGGTGACGCCGAACCCTATGACGCCGCGCAAAAGGATGAAATCCTGCGCCTGGCCTATGTAGGCATCACGCGGGCGGTCCAGCATTGCTATTGGTACGTGGACGGCCAGGACAGCCAGGCGGCCAATGCCCCGAAGGCGTCGGACCGGATTGGGGTGGGCAAGCCGTTCTTCAACGATCATCGCCGTGCTCGCGGCTGACGCGCTGATGACCGTTCGATGATCCACAAAAAAGCCCACATGAAAATGTGGGCTTTTTTGTCAGGAGGCAAATCGTCGCAAGCCGACCGGCGGCACAAAGGCTTCAAGCTCGGCTTCCACCGCTTCGATGATTCGCTCCACGTCGGGGGCGTTCATCACCGTCGCGCAGGGGATGCCGGCGATTGCAATCATGGTTTCGCCGCTGGCACGGTCAAACAGCCGGGCGACCATACTGCCTGGCGCGTCCATGCTGGCCTCGAAACCCATGGGATGGAAATGCCAGCGCATCAACTGGCAGGCGTTGGGGAACGTAACCTTGCTGAAAGATCCTTTATTCATCTGTAGCCCGCCTTCTTCATCAAGCGCTTCCGTTTGCTCATGTCAGGAAGGAAGAGCCTTCATGGCTCTACCAGTGAGAACTAAAAATAGCACCTGAAAATGAACGCCACGTGGATTTTTTCAGTCCGTTTGGCGATTGGTTCATTTTTTTTGATCTGCATCATGACCTAAGTACAAATGTTCAGAATGCCATCATGGTCGTCCCGCAGTGTCCTGAACGGTGGCCAATGGCTCTGGCTCGCGGTATTTGAAGGCGATGAAGCCTGCCAGCACCATCAGGCACAGGGCGACGGTGAAGGTGACGTGCAGCCCGTCGGCAACGGCTTCGGGAGAGGTGGAGGGGGTACCGTTGGTCGGCAACATGGCCGCGAAGACCGCGCCGAGTACCGCTGCGCCACTGAAGAAGCCGAGGTTGCGCGATAGATTGAGCAGTCCGGCAATCACGCCGCGTTGGTTGGCGGGGATCTCGGCCATGACCGCCGCATTGTTTGCTGTCTGGAACATCGCATAGCCGAAGGTCGTTACCACAATCGCCATGACGTAACCGGTAATGCCAAGCGCCGGGGGAACCAGCGACAGCAGCAGGCAACCGCTCGCAATGGTGGCCAGCCCCAGGAGCCGCATGGGACGCACCCCAAACCGGTCGGCAAGGCGACCGGCGGGCATGCCGGCGAGGGCGGCAACGCATGGCCCGACGGCCAGTACCAGCCCGACGATGGCCGATGGGAGCCCGAGTGCGATGGCCAAGTAGAACGGCCCCACGAGCAAGGTTGCCATCATGACCGTCGCGACCAGCGCGCTGGTGGCCAGGCCCGATACCAGCAAGCGATCACTGAACATCGTCAGCGGGATAAGCGGCGATGGGCGCCGACGCTGCGTCCGGATGAACAATCCACCGCTCAGAATGGCCATCGCCAGCAAGCTGACATTCAACCCACCGAAATGCCCACCACCCAAGGTCATGGCCAAGGCGTAGGCGCCAAGGGCCGTCGCGAGCAAAAGCGTGCCCGTGATGTCGAAACGCACCTTCTCGGCATTGACGGCTTGTCCGGCGGGCAGGGACCGCCAGGCCAGCAGCAAGGTCAGCAGCCCGAGCGGGACGTTGACCAGGAACAACGCCTGCCAGCCAAATCCGGTCATCAGCATGCCACCCAGGGACGGGCCCAGTGCGGTGCCTATCGCAGACAGCGTGGCGAGCAGTCCCATGGCGCTGCCCACCCTGGCCTTATCGACCGTTTCGCCGACCAGGGCCAGCGTCAGCGTCATCATGATTGCGGCACCCAACCCTTGCAGGGCTCGGGCGGCGATCAACAGCCACAGCGACGGCGCGAGGCCGCACAAGGCTGACGCGAGCGTAAACAGCGTGATTCCCGCCAGTAACAGCTTGCGCCGGCCAATCAGGTCGCCCAGGCGTCCGAGGCTGACGATCAGCGTGGTGATCGCCAGGAGATAAGCCAGCACCACCCATTGAACGTGCTGGAACGAGGCGTCGAACGCCTGTGCCAGCACCGGCAACCCTACGGAAGTGACACTCGCCCCCAGCGACGCCAATAGCGTCGACAGCCCCAGGCTGGCCAAGGCCTGGCGCGCAGGAACAAGCGGTTGAGGGCCGTTCGTAGGTGGCAAGCTTGGTTTCGTATTGGCGTGTTTCATTGTGTTTCCTCGCAATCGGTATAAAGCGCTGCGAGAACGGTACGCGGTCTCATAACATGGCGGAAGACGCACGAGTTGCATGTTATAGCTGCACGAAACGCTATCCATCCTATCCAAGGGCCCGATGATGTCCACAACCGATCTCAACTTGCTGGTCACGCTGGACGCGCTCTTGTCTGAAGGCAGTGTCGCCGGAGCCGCCCGGCGGCTGCGGCTCAGTCCTTCAGCCATGAGCCGGGCCTTGGCACGGTTGCGCCAGGCCATCGGTGATCCGTTGCTGGTGCGGGCAGGGCGTGGATTGGTTCCGACACCGCGAGCGCTCGAGTTACGCGATCAGGTCAGCCAATTAGTGCAGGGCGCTCAGGCCGCGCTGCGTCCGGTGCAGGCCCCGGACCTGCGGAGGGTGAAGCGAACCTTCACGCTGCGCACCCGGCAAGGCTTCGTGGAAAACTTCGCGATCGAGCTGATCGAGCGGATTGCCAGGCAGGCCCCGGGAATAAGGTTGCGGTTTGTCGAAAAGACCGACAGGGACAGCACGGCGCTGCGCGAGGGCAGCGTGGATCTGGAGACCGCCGTGGTAGACGAAGACACCAGCCCGGAACTGTTGACGCAAGGGTTGTTCGGTGACCGTATCGTTGGCGTCGTGCGGGCAGGACATCCGCTGAGCCTTATCGATGTAAGCGCCGCTGATTATGCGGCGGGCGAGCACATCGGCATTTCCCTGCGTGGCTTGGAGCACGGCTCTATCGACCAGGCCCTTGGCGCCTTGGGTTTGTCCCGAAACCTCATCACCACCGTGCCGGGCTTTTCCACTGCGCTGGGGCTTGCGCGGTCCAGTGACATGATCGCCAGCGTGCCGGAACGCTACAGCACCCGTTTGCGCCTCGGCATGCACACCTTCGCGTTGCCGTTCGTGCTCCCCGGGTTTACGGTGGCCATGCTCTGGCATCCACGCATGGACGCTGACCCCGTGCACCGCTGGGTCAGGAGTTGTCTGCGAGAAGTGTGCGCGGGCACGATCGAGCTGTTGTGAGAGGGAATCTACTGGATGAATAAAAAGAATACAGTCGCCGCATTGGTGTACGTCCTGGCTTCCACAAGTGCCATGGCGGAACTGCCGGATCAGTCCATCCTCAGCCGCTACGGCATCGCGTCGGATCAGTTACCGGTCGGCCAGGCCGATGGATCCGTTGACGCGTCTTCCGGAAAGTTTCACTTCAAGGTGCCCCCGATGGGGCCGTGGGGCGTCGTGACCCCGAGCGACGCGATGAAGCCATCCATGACCGGAAATATAAGCATCGACCATGCAGTCCAGCAGGATCAGGAGCGCTGCCGACGCGCGCAGAACGAGGCGTTGCGCCGAAACAGCGGCCAGGGAGGATGGGCAGGGTGCCCGAGCATCAGTATCGAGCCGCAGATCAGTACCGGTTTTACCCGGTGAACCCGGCCAGCCCCCTCGTCGAGAGGGCGCGGATTCCATCAGTCTCCCTTGCGTATCGTTGCCACTTCGTCGGCGCGGACACGGACTTTCTTGCCCGAAATGTCTTCGAACTCGTAGAAGCCATCGGCGGTACGGGTGTTGGGCGTGTCCTCGGTCAAATACTGGGTACCGTTCTGCAGCGTCACCACTGTGGGTGTCGCACAGCCAGCCAGAGCCAGGAACGCCATGGCAGCCAGGGGCAGGCCCAGAAACCTGATGTTCATAATCCGTAACCTCTTGATCAGAAGGATGCAGCCCGTCTGATTCGACCGGGCCATCACTGAGTTAACCGCCATTTGTCCCGCTTGCCGTAGGAAAGTTCATCGCCGCTTGAGGGATTTCACCTTTAATAGTAGGAGACCGCTCATCTTTTGCAGTTGCCTGGGCCCTCGGTAGCTGATATCTGTACGCATAACCAGTATCCAGCATTTTGTGGCGCCCGCTTCCGTGACAGCCAATCCCCTCGACGATCCCTTCTACTACCTGAACAACTTCCAGCGCGTGCTCGTCTGGCTGAGCCAACGTTACGCGGATGTGCTCAGCGTTGAAGAACAGCAATTCATCGATGCTTTCGCAGCATTGCCCCGTTCGTCCCAAGGCCTGCTGGTGCGGCTGGTGATGCGCAAGGGCCTGCATTTTCGCCACAGCAAGCTTCACTACACGGAAATCGGCGAGATCAGCGCCGCCGTAGCGCCGCTGTTGGCGCTGGGCTGGGTCGACGAGCAGGCCAGCGTGAGCCTGGTCGAGCTGTTCGAGGTGCTGCTCAAACCGGAAATTCTGCTGTGCCTGGGCCACTTGATTGAGCAGCCCAAGGCAAAAAAGGCCGAGTGGCTGCCGGCCCTGGCCGATCACTTCAGCCAACCCCAGCCGTTTCGCGTCTGGTGCCCCCAGCTTGAAGAAAGGCTGTTCAGTATCACGGTCATGGGCCTGTGCGATCGCCTGCGACTGATGTTTTTTGGCAACCTCTACCAGGACTGGTCGGAGTTCGTGCTGGCGGACTTGGGCATCTTTACCTATGAAACCGTCGAGTTCAGCGCCGAGTCCCGGGGGCTGCGCAGCCGCCAGGACATCGATGCCTGCCTGTTCCTGCATGACTGCCAGCAACGTTTCGAAACCGGCGAACCGCTCGAAACGATCGTCGATCACGTCAGCGCGTTGGCCCTGGACAATCCTTGGCTGGAGCGACGCCGAGGCAAGTTGCTGTTCCAGATGGGCCAGCATGGCGAACGCATCGGCGATTTTGCCTTGGCGTTGGGTATTTATCGCGACTGTACTTATCCCGGCGCGCGGCTGCGGATGATTCGTGTGCTGGAGCGCATTGGCGAGTACACGTTGGCCCTCGAACTGGCCGAGACGGCTGCGCAATCGCCGCAAAGCGCGGCGGAGTGCCAAGCCTTGCTGCGGATCGTGCCCCGGTTGCGGCGCAAGCTGGGTGGCCCGCCGGTACCACGTGCCGTCGCCCGGGAAGTTGAACGGTTGGACCTGCATTTGCCTCGCGTCGATCCAATGCTGTCGGTGGAATATTGCGTCCAGGCCCACCTGCATGAAGAAGCCGCTCCGGTGCATTACGTCGAGAACAGCCTGGTCAATTCGCTGTTCGGCCTGCTGTGCTGGCCGGCGATTTTCGCGCCGCTGCCGGGGGCTTTTTTCCATCCATTCCAGCGCGGGCCGGTGGACCTGCTCAATGAGGATTTTCATGAGCGCCGCGCCGAGCTGTTCGCGGCGTGCTTCGCCGAGTTGGATGACGGTCGCTACCGGGACACCATCCGCCGCCGCTACGTGCAGAAGTGGGGCGTACAGTCACCCTTCGTGTTTTGGGGCTCGCTGTCCGAGGCGCTGCTGGACCAGGCCCTCGACTGCCTGCCGGCGGAACACCTCAAGCACTGGTTCAACCGCCTGTTGCTAGACATCAAGGCCAACCGAGCCGGCATGCCCGACCTTATCCAGTTCTGGCCGCAGCACAAGACCTATCGCATGATCGAAGTCAAAGGCCCCGGCGATCGCTTGCAGGACAACCAACTGCGCTGGCTGGAGTTTTGCCATGAGCACCGGATGCCCGTGGCCGTCTGTTACGTGCAATGGGCGGAGCAGGGTGCATGAGCGAGGTGCCGAGCTACAGCATTGCCGTGCGGGCGTTGTGTGAATTCACCGCCAAGGTCGGCGACCTGGATCTGCGCTTCACGCCGTCTCCCACCGCGCTGGAGGGGATTGTCGGCCATCGCACCGTGGCCTCGCGGCGCAGCGAGGGCTATCAGGCCGAGGTCAGCCTCGAGGGCATCTACCACTCCTTGCGGGTCAAGGGCCGGGCAGACGGCTACGATCCTGGCCGCAACTGCCTCGAGGAGGTCAAGACCTACCGGGGCGACCTGGGCAAGCAACCGGACAATCACCGCCAGTTGCATTGGGCCCAGGCGAAGATCTACGGCTGGCTGATGTGCCAAAAACTGCAGTTGCCGCAGATTGACGTCGCGTTGGTGTATTTCGACATCGTCACCGAAAAGGAAACCTGCCTGACCCATCACTTCGAGGCGTCGCAGCTCCAGGCATTCTTCGAGCAGCAGTGCGCCCTGTTCCTGGCCTGGGCCGAGCAGGAAATGCACCACCGCCAGGCGCGCGACCGAGGCGCGCAGGCCTTGGCATTTCCCCATGCCGGTTTCAGGCCCGGGCAACGGCACCTGGCCGAGTCGGTGTTCAAGGCCGTCAGCACCGGTCGTTGCCTGATGGCCCAGGCACCGACCGGGATCGGCAAGACCGTTGGCACGGTGTTCCCGATGCTCAAGGCTTTGGCACCCCAGCGACTGGACAAGGTGTTTTTTCTCACGGCGAAAACCCCAGGACGCAAACTGGCCCTGGACGCGGCCCGGCTGATCACCGACAACGCCCCGGCCATGCCGTTGCGGGTATTGGAAATGATCGCCCGGGACAAAGCCTGCGAGCATCCGGACAAAGCCTGCCATGGCGAATCGTGCCCGTTGGCCCGTGGTTTTTATGATCGCCTGCCAAAGGCCCGGGCGGCGGCGAGCCAGGTGACGCTGCTCGACCAGGCCGCCTTGCGCAACATTGCGCTGGATCACGAAATCTGCCCGTACTACCTGAGCCAGGAAATGGCCCGTTGGGCCGACGTGGTGGTGGCTGACTACAACTATTACTTCGACTTCAGCGCTTTGCTCTTCGGCCTCGCCCAGGCCAATGGCTGGACCGTCGCCACCTTGGTGGACGAAGCCCACAACCTGGTGGAGCGCGGACGGCAGATGTACAGCGCGACCCTCGATCAGGCCGCGTTGACGGCATTGTTGAAGACGGCCCCCGAGCCGCTGAAGAAAGCCCTGCAGAAGGTCAATCGCCAGTGGAACGCCCTGCATGCGCCGCAGGTTGCCGCTTACCATGCCTATGAAAAACCGCCGGATAAGTTGCTCCAGGCATTGGGAGCCTGCACGACCGCTATCGGTGATTACCTCAACGATCATCCGCAGGGCCTGGACAGCGGCCTGCAAGCTTTCTATTTCGATGCCTTGCAGTTCGGCCGGGTCGCCGAGTCGTTCGATGAGCACTTCCTGTTCGACATTCACAAGCGCGAATCCGCGCGCCAGCGCAGCCTGTCGGCCCTGTGCCTGCGCAATGTGGTGCCGGCCGGTTTCCTGCGGCCCCGGTTCACCGCGTCGCGCAGCAGTGTGCTGTTTTCCGCAACCCTGAGCCCCCGGCGGTACTACGCCGACATGTTGGGTACGCCAGCGGACACGGTGTGGATCGATGTCGAATCGCCGTTCCAGGCCGAACAGCTGGATGTCCAGGTGATCAGCCGGATTTCCACCCGGTTTGCCCATCGCCAGGCCTCCCTCGAACCGATCGTCACGTTGATGGCCCGTCAGTTTGACGAGCGTCCCGGTAATTACCTGGCGTTCTTCAGCAGCTTCGATTACCTGCAGCAGGTGGCGGGATTGTTTGCCGAGCGATTCCCGCACATTGCCACCTGGAGCCAATCGCGCGGCATGGGGGAAGCGCCCCGGCAGGCTTTTGTCGACCGGTTCATGGAGCACAGCCAGGGCATCGGCTTCGCGGTGCTGGGCGGCGCGTTCGGCGAAGGGATCGACCTGCCGGGCTCACGCCTGATCGGCGCATTTATCGCGACCCTGGGGCTGGCCCAGTTCAACCCGGTCAACGAACAGATCAAGCAGCGCATGGCGGCCATTTTTGGCGATGGCTACGACTACACCTACTTGTATCCCGGTATGCAGAAAGTCGTGCAGGCGGCTGGCCGCGTCATTCGCACCCAGCAGGATCGCGGGGTGGTGATGCTGATCGATGATCGGTTCGCAGAGGCCAAGGTGCAACGGTTGCTGCCGCAGTGGTGGTCAGTCAAATTGGAACGACGCACCCCAACCTGTGGGAGCGAGCCTGCTCGCGAGACGTCAGCACATCCAACATCACTGCAAGCTGATCCTCCGCTTTCGCGAGCAAGCTCGCTCCCACAGGGATAGCGTGTGTGCATGAGCTTTGCATTCAGCGCAGGACCATTGTGGAAGCGTATAGCCACACATAAATCAGGTTTTTCCTGGCGCGACACTTGCTCCATACTCCACGCAAATTCCCTCGGATGCCTCGGCCGACATGCTTGAGAACGACCCCAAGACCCCTCGTATCAACGAAGAGCAGCGCTTTCGCCTGTTGATCGACGCGGTGGTCGACTATGCCATCTACATGACCGATCCGTCGGGCATCATCACCAGTTGGAACTCCGGCGCCCGGCGCTTCAAGGGCTACGAAGAGTCGGAAATCCTGGGGCAGCATTTTTCTCGTTTCTACACCGACCAGGACCGTGCCGACGGCCTTCCGCAGCGCGCGCTGGACACGGCTGTGCGCGAAGGGCGCTTCGAAGGCGAGGGCTGGCGCGTGCGCAAGGACGGCACGTTGTTCTGGTCCCACGTGGTGATCGATCCGATCATCGACAGCCAGAGCGGCACGCTGCTCGGCTTCGCCAAGATCACCCGCGACCTGACCGATCGCAAGATGGCCGAGGAAACCCTCAAGCAAAGCGAACAGCAGTTTCGTCTCCTGGTGCAGAGCGTCACCGACTACGCCATCTACATGCTTGACCCTGACGGTCGCGTGACCAACTGGAACCAAGGCGCGCAGCGCATCAAGGGGTACTTGCCGGCCCAAGCCATCGGCCAGCACTTCTCGATGTTCTATACGCCCGAGGATCGCGAGGCGGGTGAGCCGCAGCGCGCCCTGAGTGTCGCCGCCACTGAGGGGCGTTTCGAAAAGAAGGGCTGGCGGGTGCGTAAGGACGGCACGCGGTTCATGGCCCACGTGGTCATCGATGCGATCCGCAGCGACACCGGCACCTTGCTGGGATTTGCCAAGATCACCCGCGATATCACCGACGCCACCAAGGCCCAAGAGGCACTCGAGCAAGCCCGCGAGGCCCTGTTCCAATCGCAGAAACTACAGGCCATCGGGCAACTCACCGGGGGCATTGCCCATGACTTCAACAACCTGCTGACGGTGATCCTCGGCAACCTGGAAATCGTGCGCAAGCGCATGCCCAACGAGCCGAAGCTCGCCCAGTTGTTGGACAACGCCACCCAGGGCGCGCTTAGGGGTGTTTCGCTGACCCAGCGCATGCTGGCGTTTGCCCGCCGGCAGAAACTGACCTCCGAACCGGTGGAACTGGTCGCGCTGGTGCAGGGCATCAGCGGCTTGCTGCAAAGCTCACTGGGGCCGTCGATCCATATCCAGGCCGAATTTGCCGAGGCTCTGTCGCCGGTGCTGGCCGACGTCAACCAGCTGGAACTGGCGATCCTCAACCTGGCGACAAACGCCCGGGATGCCATGCCCCAAGGCGGCCGGATACTGATCCAGGCGCAGGAACGATTGGGTGACGAGCTCGCGGCACCGGACAGGCAGCTTGCGCCTGGACGCTATGTCTGCCTGGCGATCACCGACGAAGGCGAGGGGATGGATGAGGCGACACTGGCCTTGGCCGTCGATCCGTTTTTCACCACCAAGGGCGTCGGCAAGGGCACCGGCCTGGGGTTGTCCATGGTCCATGGCCTGGCCGAGCAGTTGGGCGGCCGGCTGATACTCAAGAGCGCAAAGGGCGTCGGTACCACCGCTGAGTTGTGGCTGCCGGTGGCTGGCGACTCGGTAGCGGAAAAGCCGCCGGCCATGGAAGCCGCGGCGCCGCCAGTCAATGGGCTGAAGGTATTGGTCGTGGATGACGACAGCCTGGTCCTGACCAGCACTCGATTGCTCATCGAAGACCTTGGCCATCAAGTCCTCTGCGCGTCGTCGGGCGTCCAGGCGTTGGAGTTGTATGAGCGTTTCAAGGATTTCGACCTGGTGATCACGGACATGGCCATGCCTCAGATGGACGGGGCGCAGTTGGCGAAATTACTGCGCAACCTTCAGCCGACCTTGCCGATCATCCTCGCTACCGGCTACGCCGAACGCCTGGAGGGCTTCGCCACGCAACTGCCACGATTGATCAAGCCGTTCAAGCAGATTGATCTGGTGCAGGTCATTGGGCAGACGATGAAATAAATACTTTGTCAGCGGCTATCGGGTGTTTTTCCTGAAGCCCCGCAGATTCATTGCGCACAGGCAGAACTGCAGGACGATCAGTGCGTAGGCGTCTGTGTGCAGGCCCCAGATGACCCAGAGAATGTTGCTGACAATAAAACAACTGAACCCCGCCACGCGCCGGCGGGGCTGGCGCGAGCCGATCAGCCAGGCGGCCAGCACCGTGACGGCCATCGCAGGCCATTGGACCCATCCCAGATAATCCACGCTTTTTTTCCTCTTGCCCTCGATGTTCTACAGACCTTGGCAGTGGCGCGGAATGCATTTTTTTCATTTTTTCCGTGAGCAGGCGCGGGCGGGATCGGCCCGGTCTGGCTGCGGGAAAGTGGGCCGCTTCCTGATGAACGTCTGATTTGCGACAGCGGTCACACGATCAACGGGTCTCGCAGCACTCCAGAAAGCGAGGCCCGTGCCGACTCAAGAGGTATTGCCTATAGTTTCTGCTCCACAGGGACGCCCGCTGCCGCGACGGAACATGATCATGACCCCACCTTCATCCTCTCCGACCTTCCGGTCCCTTGGTTGCGCTGAATGCCGCGACCATGAGGCGCTGGGGTTCGATTTCACCATGGCTTTCCAGCCCATCTTCAATGTCCGCACACGGTCCGCGTTTGCCTATGAGGCGCTGGTCCGCGGCGTGAATGGGGAATCGGCAGCCCATATCCTTGGGCTCGTGAATGACGGCAACCGTTACCGATTCGACCAGGCGTGCCGTGTAAAAGCGATCGAGGAGGCCGCGCGGCTGGGTATCCTCGACATTCCCGATTGCCTGCTCAGCATCAATTTCCTGCCCAACGCCGTGTACCGGGCCGAGACCTGCATACGGGCGACGCTGGAGGCGGCGCGCCAAACCAATTTCCCACCGAACAGGCTCATGTTCGAGGTCACGGAAGGCGAGCGGGTCGATGACCCCGACCATCTCAAGTCGATTTTCCAGGAGTACGAACGCCAGGGCTTTACCACCGCTATCGACGACTTCGGGTCCGGCTACTCGGGGCTCAACCTGCTGGCGCTGTTCCAACCTCAAGTGCTGAAGATCGACATGGCGTTGACCCGAGGCATCGACCAGGATCCTGTCAAACGGGCCATTGTCGATGGGATCCTCCTGGTTGCGAATCGGTTGGGGATTACCGTGATTGCCGAGGGCGTCGAGACACGGGAAGAAAGCGCCGCGCTACTGGATCTGGGCATCGAGCTGATGCAGGGTTTTCTGTATGCGCGGCCTGAGATCGGGCGGCTGGCGGTGGGCCGGTTCGAATAAGCGTGATGTTGTCCCTGGAGCTGCCGAGCGAAGCGAGGCTGCGATCTTTGCGTCGCAAGAGAAAGATCAAAAGATCGTCCGAACGCGGCCCGAGGCTTCGCCAGCTCCTACAGGGTGTGGTTCAAGGTCGGGATTAGGTTGACGGTGCTGGTGACAACGGCGGCGTCCGTGGCGGGATGATCCGTTTCGATCCCAGCGACTCGAAGGCCGAAGCCAGTTGCAACAGTTTCGAGTCGTCATAGGCCTTGCCGGCGAACGTCAAGCCGACGGGCATGCCGATGTCCGCCATGACGCCCATCGGCACGGTGACGGTGGGCACGCCCAGGTGACGGATGGCGAGGTTGCCGTTGGCGACCCAGACCCCATTGCTCCAGGCGATGTCGGCGGACGCAGGGTTGACGTCCGCGTCCGCTGGCCCGACGTCCGCCACGGTGGGGAGGATCACCGCATCCAGGCCCAGCCGTGCCATCCAATCCTCCAGATCGATCCGGCGGGTTTCTTCGAGGCCGCGCAAACCCTCGGGCAAGGTGGGGATCTGGTCCCACGGCGTGATGCCGCGCTGGGCCATCTTCACGTACTCGTCCATGCCGGCGGCCAGGTCGTCCTCGCGGTTGGGCAGGGTGCCGGGGTCGTGGGGAAAGATCAGCGGTCCGTCGACGTCGGCCAGGCGATTGAGTTTCGGATCGCCGTTGGCCCGCAGGAAATCATCGAATGCCCACGCCGACAGGTCCCACAGCTCGTGATGCAGGAATTCCTTGGACACCAGGCCTCGGGTGAACACGGTCGGCGCGCCGGGACGGTCGCCCTCGCAGTTGGACACCAGCGGGAAATCCACCTCGATCACTTCGGCGCCTCGGGCCTCCAGGGCCTTGCGGGCGGATTCCCACAGGGCAATCACCGAGGGGCGAGTGATGATGCGCTGTCCCGTCGGGCCACCGATCCCCGGTTTCTCCGCGGAGCCCGCCTCGGGATCGGCGTTGATGTACATGCGCGGAACCCCCAGGCGTACGCCCGCCAGCGTTTCCGGTTTGGCGGCAAGGCTTGAATAGGAAGCGGGGCGAACCGACTCGACTGAAGGAATCGGCACCCAGGGTTGCAGGCGCCACAGGTCGCCTCGGGTGTCAGGGTCGTTTGCCACCACCACGTCCAGCACTTCGAGCAGGTCGGCCATGGTCCTGGCGTAGGGCACGACCACATCCATGGTCGGCGTCAGCGGCCAGTTGCCGCGCACCGAGATCACCCCGCGCGACGGCGTGTAGGCACACAAACCATTGTTCGAGGCCGGGCCGCGTCCGCTGGACCAGGTTTCCTCAGCCAGGCCGAAGGCGGCGAAACTGGCGGCGGTGGCGGTGCCCGCACCGTTCGAAGAGCCCGAGGCGAACGGCGCCGTGAGGTAGGCGGCGTTGTAGGGGCTTTCGGCCCGGCCATAGACGCCACGCTGCATGCCGCCGTTCGCCATGGGCGGCATGTTGGTCTTGCCCAGGCAGATGGCCCCGGCGGCGCGCAGCCGCTCGATGGTAAAGGCGTCGCGATAGGCGATCAGGTCCTTGAAGGCCGGGCTGCCGGAGGCGGCGGTCAGGCCCTTCACCAGGTAACTGTCCTTGGCCGTGTAGGGAATGCCATCAAGCGGACCCAAGGTCTGGCCCTTGGCTCGACGGGCATCGGACGCCTTTGCTTCTTCCAACACATCGGGGTTACGAACCACCACGGCATTGAGGGCGGTGGGTGTTTCGGGCCCGTCGTAGGCATCGATCCTGGCCAGGTAGGCCTGGACCAACTCGACCGCCGTGGTCTGGCCGGATTCGAGCGCAGCCCGGAGCTGGGCGATGGAGACTTCGGTGATTTCAATCATGCTGTGACCGCTGCGGCTGGCGAATGACGTGATGCGAGGCTCGGTTCGAACGGAGTTCTGGTGGCTTCACGTTTTTCGAAATGGGTTCTGACATCGGGTGGAGACTGTACTACGAGCGTGGCTTGAGGGCACGCCATCGAACGAGAATAACCGCGCAACGTGGCGAGGGAGCTTGCTCCCGCTGGGCTCTGTAGGAGCTGGCGAAGCCTGCGATCTTTTGATCTTTTGATCTTTCGCTTGAAATTCAAGTGTCCTTGGAAAGATCGCAGCCTCGCTTCGCTCGGCAGCTCCTACAGGCTCTGCGGGAGCAAGCTCCCTCGCCACGGGGTTCGCGTTGCCAGCGATTAGTGTGCAGCTGGTCTTCCGCTCGTATGCGTAAAAACCTATATTCGCGCCACCCCCTAAGAGTTCCAACCATGACCATCAAAATCGGCATCAACGGTTTCGGCCGCATCGGGCGCCTTGCCCTGCGTGCGGCCTGGGGCTGGCCTGAGTTCGAGTTCGTGCAGATCAACGATCCGGCAGGCGACGCGGCGACTCACGCCCATCTGCTCAACTTCGATTCGGTGCACGGCCGCTGGCACCGCCAGGCCGACGCCGAGGGCGACAAGCTGATCATCGACGGCCAGCGCATCAACGTCACCGCCAACAAAGCGATCGCTGACACCGACTGGTCGGGTTGCGACGTGGTGATCGAGGCCAGCGGCAAGATGAAAACCGTCGCGGTGCTCCAGGCTTATCTCGATCAAGGCGTGAAACGCGTGGTGGTCAGCGCTCCGGTGAAAGAGCAGGGCGCGTTGAATATCGTCATGGGCGTCAACCACCAACTGTTCAAGCCAGAACAGCATCGCATCGTGACCGCGGCTTCGTGCACCACCAACTGCCTGGCACCCGTGGTGAAGGTGATCCACGAAAAACTCGGCATTCGCCACGGTTCGATCACGACCATTCATGACTTGACCAATACCCAGAGCATTCTTGACCAGCCGCACAAGGATCTGCGCCGCGCCCGGGCTTCGGGCATGAGCCTGATTCCCACCAGCACCGGCTCGGCCTCCGCCATCGCCGAAATCTTTCCCGAGCTGCGCGGACGCCTGAACGGCCATGCGGTGCGGGTGCCGTTGGCCAATGCGTCGCTGACCGATTGCGTCTTCGAGGTCGAGCGCGCCACCACGGTCGAGGAAGTGAACCGCTTGCTCAAGGACGCCGCCGACACCGAACTCAAGGACATCCTCGGTTTCGAGGAGCGTCCACTGGTGTCCATCGACTACCGCACCGATCCGCGTTCCTCGATCATCGATGCGCTGTCGACCCTGGTCATCAACGGCACGCAGGTCAAACTCTATGCCTGGTACGACAACGAATGGGGCTACGCCAACCGTACCGTCGAACTGGCCCGGATGGTTGGCCTGGCGGGCTGAGGAGCCGCGATGAAAGTCTTTTCGGCCCTCGCGCCAGAAGTGCGGCAGTACTTGCTCGTCACGGGCAATTACTGGGCGTTCACCTTGACCGATGGCGCCCTGCGCATGCTGGTCGTGCTGCACTTCCACGCGTTGGGCTACAGCCCTTTGCAGATTGCCGCGCTGTTCCTGTTCTACGAGTTCTTCGGCGTGATCACCAACCTGCTAGGCGGCTACTTGGGCGCTCGCCTGGGGCTGAACCGGACGATGAACATCGGCTTGGGCCTGCAGGTCGTCGCGCTGCTGATGCTGACGGTGCCTTCCGCGCTGCTGAGCATCGCCTGGGTGATGAGCGCCCAGGCGTTGTCGGGAATCGCCAAGGACCTGAACAAGATGAGCGCCAAGAGCTCGATCAAGCTGCTGGTGCCGGACGGGCAGCAGGGCAGGCTTTATCGCTGGATCGCGATCCTCACCGGCTCGAAGAACGCGCTCAAGGGCGTTGGTTTTTTTCTCGGCGGGGTGCTGCTCGCCGTGCTCGGTTTCCAAGGTGCGTTGCTGGCGATGGCGGCGATGCTGGCGCTGATCTGGGTCGGTAGCCTGATCCTGCTGAAAAAGGACCTGGGCAGGGCGAAAGCCAAGCCCAAGTTTCGCGACATCCTTTCCAAAAGTCGGGCGATCAACGTGCTGTCAGCCGCGCGGATGTTCCTGTTCGGCGCCCGGGACGTGTGGTTCGTGGTGGCCTTGCCGGTTTACCTGAGCAACGTCTTTGGCTGGGATTTCTGGAAGGTTGGCGGATTTCTCGCCGCCTGGGTCATCGGCTACGGCATCGTGCAGTCCCTGGCGCCGAACATCACTGGAAAGAAGCGCGGGCAAGTGCCGGATGGACGTGCCGCGTGCCTCTGGGCGCTTGCGCTGGCGGGTGTCCCGGCAACGATCGCCCTGGGGCTGTCACATCAAGCGGTGCTGTTGGGCGGGCTCATGGTCTTTGGTGCGCTGTTCGCAGTGAATTCATCGCTGCACAGCTATTTGATCGTGGCGTACGCCAAGGAGGACGGCGTATCGCTGGACGTGGGGTTCTACTACATGTCCAACGCTCTCGGACGGCTGGCCGGGACGGTCCTGTCTGGCTGGGTTTATCAAGAATACGGGTTGGCTGCATGCCTCTGGGTCTCCAGCGCATCCGTGCTGCTGGCTGCGCTGATTTCGCTGGCATTGCCTCGGCATGTGCGTCCCATGTCGGCGAATCAATAAAGCTGACCGCAGCATGAGGCTGAATATCCTTGCCCAGTGAGTGTCTCTGGCTATGCGGCTTGTCCGTTTTACGAGGAGACCCGAACATGAACCCGATGTCTTTTGCTTCGCCGCCCTATGCCGATCGGGCAGCGGCCGGCCAACGCTTGATAGAACCGCTTGCCCAGTACCGTGGGCGGGACGAGGTGATCGTCCTGGCATTGCCCCGGGGCGGCGTGCCGGTCGCCTGGGAAGTGGCAAAGGCCCTGGCGCTGCGTCTGGACCTGATGCTGGTGCGCAAGCTGGGTGTGCCGTCTCATCCGGAAGTGGCGATGGGCGCGATTGCCAGCGGCGGCATCCTGATTCGCAATGACGATGCGTTGCGTGCCAATCACGTCGACCAAGCCGCGTTCGAGGCGGTGTTTCAGCAGGAAACGCAAGAACTGTCGCGACGTGAAGCGCGCTATCGCCCAAACCGCCCGCCACTCGGTCTGAAAGACCAGGTGGTGCTGCTTGTCGACGACGGCCTGGCCACGGGCGCCTCGATGATGGCGGCAATCCGTGCGGCACGCCTGCACAAACCCAACGCCATCGTCGTCGCGGTTCCGGTGGCGCCGGTCGAGACGGCAGAAGCACTGCGCAGTGAAGTTGATGAGTGGGTGTGCCCGCTGATGCCGGAGTGGATGCGCTCGGTCGGTGATTGGTACGAAGACTTCAGCCAGACCTCGGACGAACAAGTGATCGAGCTGTTGCAGGAGGTTTGGAGCAGGGATCGTCATGACCCGCTGAATGCTTGACGGCTGCGAGCCGCTGGTCCGACGCGCGGCGAGTGATAGGTTCTTGACAGCCCGGTGGCAAGAGGCAAATACTTCCGCCTAAATTCATATAGATGACTAGATAACAAGGCGAATAAAATCTTATGAACACGCTATCCAGCGATACCCGCCTGCCGCTCTACCAGCGTCTGCGCGACCAGTTGGCCGAGCAGATTGCCAACAATCGCTGGCGTCCGGGGGAGGCGATTCCCACCGAGGCGGCGCTGTCAGCCGAATATGCACTGTCCACCGGGACGGTGCGCAAGGCGATCGATGCGTTGGTTGCCGAGGGCATCCTGGAGCGCCAGCAGGGCCGGGGCACGTTCATTCGCCGACCGCAATTCCAATCGTCACTGTTCCGCTTTTTCCGTTTCCAATCCGCCTCCGGTGAACGCCGGGTTCCGGAGAGCCGAATCTTGTCGGTAGAGCCTGTCGCGGCGCCTTCGGCGGTGGCCCAGGCACTGGGGTTGCCGGTGGACGCGCCGGTCATCCGCATTGTCCGGGTGCGTCTGCTGGAGGTGGAGCCGGTGCTGGCCGAGGAGATCTGGCTGCCGCGCAGTCGGTTCCAGGCGCTCCTGGAGATCGACCTGAGCCAGAAAGGCCCGCTGCTTTATCCGATCTATGAAGAAACCTGCGGGCAGGTCGTGGCCTATGCGCAAGAAACGCTCACCGCCGAGTCGGTCAACGAGGTGTACGCCCGTTTGTTGCAGGTCCCGGTGAACAGCCCGGTGGTGGTGATCGAGCGCCTGGCGCGGGACTACGCCGGCAACCCGCTGGAGTGGCGTCGTTCCCGCGGGCATGCCGAGCATTTCCGCTACAGCGTCGAGATCCGCTGACCTTGCCGGACTAGCGGACTCTGCGGCGGCCACTCGGTCGCCGCTGCCCTTGTCGTTTTGTTGTTCCTGACTGGCCTTGCAGCGGCACGGTACGCGCTCGGCTGCCTTTCGTTCCACTTATAAGGATAAAAATCATGTTCAGCTGGTATCGCCAAATCACATCGCGGGAGCGTAAAACGTTTTGGGCGTGTTTCGGCGGATGGTCGCTCGACGCGCTGGAAGTCCAGATGTTCGGCCTGGCGATACCGGCGCTGATTGCCGCGTTCGCCTTGTCCAAGGGCGATGCGGGGTTGATCAGCGGCGTCACGCTGGTCACTTCGGCCCTGGGCGGTTGGGTCGGCGGCACGTTGTCCGATCGCTATGGTCGGGTGCGCACGCTGCAATGGATGATCTTGTGGTTTTCCTTCTTTACCTTCCTGTCGGCGTTCGTCACAGGCTTCCACTCGTTGTTGATCGTCAAGGCCTTGCAGGGCTTCGGCATCGGTGGCGAATGGGCGGCCGGCGCGGTGTTGATGGCCGAGACGATCAATCCGAAGTACCGCGGCAAGGTCATGGGCACGGTCCAGAGTGCCTGGGCGGTGGGCTGGGGGCTGGCGGTCGGGGTCTTTACGCTGATCTATTCGTTCGTACCGCAAGACATGGCCTGGCGGGTGATGTTCATCGTCGGCCTGCTGCCGTCGTTCCTGATCATCTGGGTGCGCCGCAACGTCGAAGAACCAGACAGCTTCCAGCGCCTGCAAAAAGAACAGGCCATCCCGCAGAGTTTCTTCAAGTCATTGGCCGGCATCTTTCGTCCGGAGTTGATCCGCGTCACGTTGTTCGGCGGATTGCTCGGGCTGGGTGCCCACGGCGGCTATCACGCGGTGATGACCTGGCTGCCGACTTTCCTCAAGACCGAGCGCAACCTGTCGGTGCTGAACTCGGGCGGCTACCTGGCGGTGATCATCTTTGCCTTCTGGTGCGGTTGCGTGGTCAGTGGCTTGTTGATCGATCGCATCGGCCGGCGCAAGAACATCCTGCTGTTCGCGCTGTGCTGCGTAGTCACGGTGCAGTGCTACGTGTTCATGCCGCTGAGCAATACCCAGATGCTGTTCCTGGGCTTTCCGCTTGGGTTCTTCGCCGCGGGCATCCCGGCGAGTCTCGGGGCGTTTTTCAACGAGCTGTACCCGGCGGACGTGCGCGGGGCTGGCGTCGGTTTTTGCTACAACTTCGGCCGGGTGCTGTCGGCGGTGTTCCCGTTCCTGGTCGGCCACATGAGCGATTCGATGTCCCTGGGATCGGCCATCGGCATCGACGCCGGCATTGCCTATGGCGTAGCTGTGCTCGCGGCGCTGTGCCTGCCGGAAACCCGTGGCCGGAGCCTGGAGGCCACCGCGCCGGCGCCATCCGACCTGGCACCCGGCAGCGAGCGCGCCCGGGCCTGATTATTTCTTATTTACGCTAGATGAAGACTCATGGTTGATCTCACCAAGACACCGATCACCGGCATCGACTGCCACGCTCACGTGTTCAGCCGAGGGCTGGAGTGGGCGGCGGCGCGGCGCTACACACCGGACTATGACGCGACGCTCGGGCAATATCTGGACCACTTGCAAACCCACGGCCTCAGCCATGGCGTGTTGGTGCAGCCGAGCTTTCTTGGCACCGACAACCGCTATCTGCTGGCCGCCCTGCGGCAGGCGCCGGAGCAATTGCGAGGGGTCGTGGTGGTGGAGCCGGGTATCGGCCGCGCTACGCTGGAGCACATGGCCCGGCTGGGGGTGGTCGGCGTTCGCTTGAACCTGATGGGCAAGGCCTTGCCCGATTTTCGCGACCCCGCCTGGAAGGACTTGCTCGGCCACCTCGCGACATTGGGCTGGCATGTGGAATTGCATGCCCCGGTGGCGGCGTTGCCGGGATTGATTCGTCAGTTGGTACCGTTCGGCGTCCCGTTGGTCATCGACCATTTCGGCCGCCCGGATGCCCGCCTGGGCGCTGATCAGCCTGGTTTTTCCGAACTGATGACGCTGGGGCTCGGCGACCAGTTATGGGTGAAGATCTCGGGCATCTATCGGCTGGCGGGGACGGACCGGCAGAATCTGGAGTTTGCCCGGGCCGCGCTGGCCTTGCTGGAACAGAGTTTCGGCCGCGATCGTCTGGTCTGGGGCAGTGACTGGCCGCACACACAACACGAGGCCAGCGTCGGCTTCGATACCGTGATGCAACAGCTACAGGCGCTGAAAAGTTCGGAGTCGCTCCTGCGCGCGCTGATGGTCGAAACACCGCGGGCATTGTTCGGATTTTGATATCGGTGGAGGGGTCGTCGAATTTTCCTGAACTCGCGGGTTGGATAGGGATCTAGAATCCATTGCAGCTGCATGAAAAAATCCGCGCCGGCATATTAAGGGAGTTATCCGGGCCGGGATCGCGCCTCAGTTTTTTTGACCTGAGGCGCTGTGTAGCAGGCATTCAGCCAGGCGGATTGAGGATCAACCATGTCGAATATTGAAGCGTTTCCCTTGGAGACGCGCACGCCGAGCGAGTACGAAAGCCTTGTGTCGATGAGCGCCAACGCGCTCGATGCGATTCCCGGCGCGGTGTATCTCTGCGACCGCCAAGGCTGGCTGGCCCGCTACAACAGCGAGGCAGAGGCGCTGTGGGGACGCACGCCGATATTGGGGGAGGGCGGAGACCGGTTTTGCGGCTCCTATCGCCTTTTCCTGCCCGACGGCACGCCGCTGGCGTTTGAAGACTGCCCCATGGCCTCGGCGCTCGAAGACGGCGCTGCGACGCGTAACCAGGAAGTGCTCATCGAACGTCCGGATGGGACGCGGATCGTGGCACTGGTCAACATCCGTGCCTTGAAAGATGCTCAAGGGGTCATTCAAGGGGCAATCAACTGTTTCCAGGATGTCTCGGCGCACCACGACCTGGAGCAAGAGTTGCGGCGCAAGAATGCCGACCTGGAAGATTTTTTTGAAAACAGCGCCGTGGGCCTGCACATCGTCAGTGGCGACGGCATCATCCTGCGCGCCAACAAAGCCGAACTGGCCCTGCTGGGGTATTCGGCGGACGAATACATTGGCCGGCCCATTGCTGACTTTCACGCCGATGAGCCGGTCATCGGCGACATCCTGGGCAAATTGAGCAGTGGAGAGTGCCTGGAAAGCTATCCAGCGCGGCTGAAGGCCAAGGACGGTTCGATCAAGTACGTCACCATCACCTCCAACGGCCGGTTCGAGGACGGCAAGCTGTTCAATACGCGCTGCTTCACGGTTGACATGACCTGTGTGCATGCGGCCGAGACGGCGCGTAAGGAGAGCGATGATCGGTTGTCCGCGACATACGAAGCGGCAACGATCGGGATCGCCGAGTCGGGGGCGGACGGCCGGCTGCTGCGGGTGAACGACGCGCTCTGCAACATGCTCGGTCGTTCGCGGGAAGAGCTGCTGGACATGACGTTCCTGGACTACACCCACACCGACAGCCTCGACCAGGACGCGGCCCTGTATGCACGCCAGGTGGCGGGCGAGCTCGACCATTACGTGCTGCGCAAGCGTGCCTTCAAGCCTGATGGCGAGACCGTCTACCTGGACATCCATAGCTCCTCCGTGCGGGATACACATGGCGGCTTTCGCTATGGCGTGCGGGTACTCCAGGACGTCACGCTGGCGCGGCGGATGGAAAACCAGGTCCGTGAAAGCGAACGGCATATGCGTAACTTGCTCGAGGCATTGCCGGCAGCGGTCTACACCACCGACGCTCAAGGACGCATCACCTTTTTCAACCGGGCGGCTGTCGAATTGTCGGGGCGCACGCCGCAATTGGGCGATCTGTGGTGCGTGACCTGGAAATTATTCAACACCGACGGAAGCTTCCTGCCCCACGACCAATGCCCGATGGCTGTCGCCCTGAAGGAAAACCGGCCGATACGCGGGGTCGAGGCCGTTGCGGAGCGTCCCGATGGCAGTCGCGTGCCGTTCACGCCATTCCCGACGCCGCTGCACGATGCCGAGGGCAACCTGATAGGCGCGATCAACATGCTGGTGGACATCACCGAGCGTAAGCAGGCCGAAGACCGCCAGAAGACCCTGATCGACGAGCTCAATCATCGGGTCAAGAACACCCTCGCCACCGTGCAATCCCTGGCGGCCCAAACCTCGCGCAACGCGCAAAGCGCCAAGGACGGCTACAACCGCTTCGAGGCACGCCTGCTCGCCTTGTCTCGCGCTCACGACCTGCTGACGAGGCGGCACTGGGGGCAAACGCCATTGGCGTCACTCGCCCAGGAAGTATTACTGCCGATCTTCGGCGCCGAGCCCGGCCGTGTCACGATCGAAGGCGATGCCATCGATGTCGATACCCGCGTTGCGCTCAGCCTCACCATGACGCTCAACGAACTGGCAATCAACGCCCTCAAGTATGGTGCGATGTCCGTCGAGACAGGCAGGCTTTCAGTGAATTGGAACGTCCAGGCGCAATCGAACGGTGTATTGCTGACCGTCGATTGGCGCGAGCAGGACGGACCGCCAGTATCGCCGCCGGAACACGAAGGGCTGGGTTCGCGATTGATGAAACGCTGCATCGAGCGCGACCTGGGTGGGATATTCGTGATGACTTATGCCCCGGAGGGCGTTCTCTGTCGCTTCTCGTTCATGGTCACTGAGCATTCGGCATGACCCTCTTCGCTGGCATCAGGGTCCTGCTCGTGGAGGACGAAGGCACGGTCGCGATGTTGATCGAGGAAATGCTCGAGGACTTGGGATGCACGGTGGTGGCGTCCGTGCCGCGGCTCGCCCTGGCCCGGGAAAAGGCGGGTACGGCGCAGGTCGACCTGGCGATCCTGGACGTCAATCTCGCCGGCGAACGGGTGTTCCCGGTGGCTGAAATCCTTCGTGGTCGCGGGGTTCCGTTCCTGTTTAGCACCGGCTACGGCGCGAGCGGCCTGCCCGAGGAATTCGCCCAAAGTCCGGTGTTGCACAAACCGTTTTCAGAAAGCGAATTACAGCTGAAGATAGCGCTGACATTAAACAAACAAGCACGGTCCAAGGAGCAACCATGAGTTTGTACGGCCAATACGATGCGCAGAATATCTTCGCGATGATTCTTCGCGGCGAAGCACCCGCCTACAAGATTTACGAGGACGCCGATGTACTGGCCTTCCTGGATATTTTCCCCCAGTCCCGCGGCCATGTGCTGGTGATTCCCAAGGCATCCCAGGCTCGCAACATCCTCGAAGTGGAACCCGAGGTCCTCGGCAAATTGATGTCAGCCGTGCAGCGCCTCACCCGCGTCATCGTCGACGAATTGCAGCCGGACGGCGTGCAGATCGCCCAGTTCAACGGCGCACCGGCCGGGCAGACGGTCTATCACATCCATGTGCACATCATTCCGCGCTGGGAAGGGCAGGCGCCCGGCGTTCACGGGCAAGGGAAGGCAGATCCGCAGGAGCTTGAGGCGTTGCAGGCGCGGTTGGTGGAGCGTGTCCGTTCGGCGGGTTGATGCAGGCATGACCTGGGGGCTTGCGTGGGTTGCGAGCCCAATGCAGGCCTTCGATCAGCTCGTCATGCATGCTTGATGTCATGGGCAAACTTGCTCATCAGCCGTACCAGGTTCTCCACGTCCTCTTCGTCCCAACCGGCGAAAATAGTTTCGCCTATCCGCGCCCGTGCCTCATCGATGCGATCAGTCATCGCCTTGCCTTTTTGAGTAATCACCGACTTGCGCACCCGGCGGTCGGTGGTACTTTCCTGGCGAGCTACCAATCCCAAGGCTTCCAGCTTTGATATCTGCCGACTGACCGTGGTGTAGTCGCGCCCAACGCGGTCCGCCAGTTCGCCCACACCGATCGGGCCAAGCCGCTCCACTGAGACCAGCAATGGAAACAGCGCGCGGTCGAGGGATATACCGGCCTCTCGTACCATCGCTTCGTCGCGCTGGGGTTGGTTCATCACGCCTACAATTTCAAGCAGGGCGCCATGCAACTCACGAATCTGGGCACTAATATGTGCTTTTTGCACATTTTCTGTTGACACGTTTACCGCTCCATCTAAATATGTGCGCATTGCACATATGTGGGGTCACCATGAAAGAGCAATTCGAAATCCAAGTACTGATTTGCGGCGCGGGTGCGGCCGGTTTGGCGTTGTCGATCGAATTGGCGAGAAGGGGGATTCCCTTTCGCCTGATCGAAAAGGCCCGCCAGCCCTTCAACGGATCGCGCGGCAAAGGCATACAGCCCAGGACCCAGGAAATATTCGAGGACATGGGGATCCTCGACCGAATCGTCGCAGTGGGAGGAGTTTACCCGAGTGAGCGTCGTTACCGCGAAGACGGCAGCTTCATTGAGGGCGATGTCGTCGAGCACAGCCCACCGACGCCCGCTGAGCCGCATCTATTGCCTTTGATGGTGCCGCAATGGCTGACGGAGAGTGTCATGCGCGAACGGCTGATGGAATTGGGTCATTGGCCGGAGTTTGGTTGCGAACTGACGGGTCTTGAACAGGACAGCGAAGGTGTCAGCGCAACGCTTGTTGGCCAGTCTGGTGAGCAAACACTCCGGGTGCGCTGGCTTGTCGGGGCAGATGGCGGTCGCAGTTTCGTCCGCCATGCGCTGGGTATCGGGTTCCCAGGCAAGACCCTCGGCGTCCGCGCGATCGTGGCCGATGTCGTCGCGACGGGATTGTCGCGGGATAGCTGGCATCGCTTTGGGGCCGCCGACATGCAACGCCAGGTATCCCTGTGCCCACTCGCCGGGACGGAATTTTTCCAGATCCAAGGGTCGATCGCGCTCGATGAGGACGTCAGTCTCGACCCGCCAGGACTGACGCAGTGGCTGGCACAACGCACTGCTTGCGATGATATCCGCGTCCATTCGGTGTCTTGGGCATCGGCCTATACCATGAACGCCCGACTGGCTGACCGGTACCGTGTCGAACATGCGTTCCTCATCGGCGACGCCGCGCACATCCATCCGCCGACTGGCGGTCAGGGCCTCAATACCAGCGTTCAGGACGCTTATAACCTCGGCTGGAAGCTAGCGGCGGTGATCAACGGCAAGCCCGATACACTGCTCGACAGCTATGAACAAGAACGTCGGCCGGTGGCAGCGGCGATGCTGGGCCTTTCAACCAAGCTGTTAGACGCCCTCCAGCGCGGTGATACGCGTCGCGGACGAGACGTGCAGCAACTCGATATTGGCTACCGGGAGTCCATGCTCCTCCTTGACCGGTGCCAACGCCTTCGTAATCCATTGGCAGGTGACCGTGCCCCCGACGCACCGATGCGCGGAGCAGCCGCGACACCGCGACGGTTGTTTGACCTGCTGAAGGGAGACCATTGGACACTGCTCGGTTACGGTACGCAGCGAGGTGAAATACCGCCTCGTCCCGGACTTCACATCCATTTGATCGGGGCCGACGGTGACATCCAGGATGACCAGGGTCACTTCAAAGATGCTTACCATCCTGCGAACGGCGATTGGGTTTTGGTTCGTCCTGATGGATACATCGCGGCGTTCGTCCCTGACAGGGATATCGAGGCGCTGGAAAATTATCTGGATCAAGTAGGACTGACCCGCCCGATGTTGTGCGTTCCACCGCAAACCTGATAACAAACCGCGACCAAACCCTTTTCCACACGCTAACATCCGCGCTGACCTCCCAACACCGCGGACCCCACCCGATGAAATTGCGCCTGTTCACCGCTGCCTTGTTTTTCGCCTGCACCCTGACCCAAGCCGCCGAGCCGAAAATCCCCAAAGCCCTGGAACAGCAGGTCGGGCACTTGGTGGCGCTGCTCAAGGACAGCTATGCCACCGGCTATCCCGAAGCGACGCTGGTGCAGACCCTCGACACTGGCGAGGACAGCCAGGTCACGCTCGCGGTCTTTACTCTCGAGGGTTTCGGGATGGGTAACAACTACAGCCAGTACCTGGCGGTCTTCAACCCCGAGGAGAACGAAGAAGGCGTGCCGTATTACAGCCTGCTGGACGTGATGCGCATCGGCGGTGACAGCTGGCGGGCGATCGATAAGCTGGACGCCAAGCTGGTCAGCGACCCGGCGGGTGAGCAGACCTTGATCGACATCCCGGTCATGGAAAACACCGACGACGATGCACCGAATTTTCCCAGCAGGGCAGCGGTCATCCATCTTTCACTGGATGGCTCACCCTCCCTGCGGTTGGTGGAGATCAAATAGGGCTGTTTTGCACGATTCCTCTATTGCAGCGGAACATACACATCGGTTTGCCATTGATCCTGTGGCGTCTCCGGATACACGCTCAGGTAGTGGAAGAACAGCGGCTGATCCCGAAGTTCTTCGCCGCTCGCGGGAAGCCAGTCGCGGTAAATCGGGTAGATCGTTTCGCCGATGTGATCCGGTGATCCCGCGTGGCGAACCACGACATAGCGGCCGCCGGGTATGACAAGCGGCTGGACGCCAAACTCATTCGGCGCCACTTCCTCGTCGATCTCGCCACAGATCGCGAAGCGGAAGGCGTGCGGCGGCGTGGTATCGGGGTTGCCATACGGGATGCCGAACGTGCGGCTGGTTGCCACTGGCGATTGTCCGCTCTGCATGCGCCATTGTATGAACTGGCGCACGCTTTCGTTGACGAGCCCCGTCGGTCCGCGGTGCTCAAGCGCTGCTACCTTGACTGCCGGAAGTTCGATGATTCGAACGTGCATGAGGATATTCCTTGAGAAATGAGGGATGGCAAACACCGTATTCCAGACCTGCCAGTTCGGGTTTTTCCTGAACACACTCGGCGCCATGCCGAGCGCTCGTGCAAATGCCCGGCTAAAGGCTTCGGGACTTTGGAAACCCGCATCCAGCGCGGCATCCGTTACCGAATACCGTGCGTTTGCGATCAGGCGATGTGCCGCGCGTCGCAGCCGCATCAGTTGCACATAACGTGAAACAGGCACGCCGGTGAACGCAGTAAATTGCCGATGGAAGTGAAACACCGAGAAGTTCGCCACATCACTCAACGCCTTCACCGACAGATCCCCTTCGAGATGGGCATCGATGTAGGCCAGGACGGCGTCGAAGCGTTTTGTGTACGCGAGATCGCTCGATTGTTCAGGCACGGATGAAGACTCTTGGAAGTTCGGTCGGCACTAGCGTCGACTATACGCGGGGAGGCTGCCTAGCCGCGTTTGCTCAAATGGAACGTTTCGCTGTTTCTAACGCCCTGTCGCGTTTTTCATCCAACGAAGGAAACCGGACTTTTTTGCAGGACGTGCGACCGGTGGCTTGGCGGGATTGGCTAAAACAGCCGCTGCCGGGGAGGACCGGAGCGATTCTACGTCTGCTTTGTAGGCCGAGTACGGTTGTCGAAGGACCTCAGGCGCCTTGGCGCTGATTCCGGTCATGACGGCTATCCTGTTCTCCAATATTGCAAGTTTTGCTTGGTTGCTTTTTTTCAAACTGGAATTCATTGCAATCACCGTCTTGAGGGGGGCAACTTGACCTTCACGCTCCAATAGAACCTCACCGAAGCTTTTCTCTACGTCCAGTCCAGCGTCTCGAAAAAGCTGAGTGATATGTACGTTTTCATACGCAAGGGCGGCGCGCTGGGCTTCACCCTGCAAACGGTGATCCGCCAGGAACCCCAACACCGCTTCAGCTCTTTTCGATCTGTCGTGCTCCTTCCTGAAAACCGTCACCTTGTCCACGTAGTCCTGAGGTGACGTCAGCATGGTCAGGCGTATGTGGGCGTCGGCCCCTGTGGAGTACTTTTCCTTGTACGTGTACCCCTCTGGGACAAGATGCCCCAATCCGCCGGGGGGATTGTAATGCCCGGAGCTGTTGGTGATCTCCTGTCCTGTTATTTCACCGACAAAATCAGGGAAACCTGTCTCGTCGGTTGGGCGGATCCCCATGTGTCTTTGGGCCGTGCCGACGTGAATCCGGTCCCCCCATATTGCGATTGGCGCGTAACCCGCTGATGCGCCTGGCTCCAGTCGCTCGCTGCCAACCAAGTTATATTCAGCGTCTTGAAACACATCGCTCAGAAAAGCGCCCAACACGGGGTAGAGGGGTTCCCGCCCGTCTTGGTCGCATAAAGTGATCGGATTGTTCCTGACCATCCTGAACCGATTCAAACCATCGATATCGCCCGCCGGATCCGGGTTGATCCAACGGCCGAGCCACGGCGCGTAATAGCGAAAACCGTAGCAATACAAACCCGTCGCATCACGCTCCTTACCTGAATAGCGCAGCGTCTTGTATTTTGCCTCGATGGCGTTACGCCCCGCCCACCAAGCCGTGCCTCCGTATGGGTAGTAGCCTTCCTGGCTCATCAGTCTTGCCTGCTGGTCCAGTTCGAGGCTGCCGCTACCCAAGTGGTCACTCACGCTGTAGCGCAACTGATCATTGTTCATACCGCTCGGGAGGCCGGCTTCCCAATGCAATACTCGAACTCCGCCGAGGCCGACGGACACATTGATCACTTGCAGGCTTTCGCCATTCGCCGTATCGGTCCGTAGTTCCAGGCCGGGCAAATAACGAACCTCGGCTTGGTGCGAGACCTTTCGGGCCTGGGTGCGGCGAATTTTCCTTACGCGTCGGCCGGCCCCGTCATAGACATACACCTCGTTGTCGTTGGCAGCGTCCAACCGCTCCACCGGCGTTACGCGCTCCAACTGGTTACGCAGGTCCCAGCTCAGCAGTTGTCCGGGCTGCAATTGCGACAGGTTGCCATTCGCATCAAACGCCGAGGCCAGGTCCACGTCCTTTGGCACGCTGCGGTTGCTGAACGGCGCCACCTGCATCTCATGGGTGTAGGACTGGGCGCCGACGTGCCGCAACATGGTCAGGTTATTCCCGGCGTCATAATCATAGGTCTGGACAAACTGACTCAGCCGATTGGGGTCAAGCGGTGTCGGTTGCAACTCCGGCAGGGCCGGCCCTTGTCGTCCTGTGGCGATTTCTCGTCCCGTGGCCTCGATCAGTTGATACAGCGTGTCGTAGCGATAAGTGCTGACCGGCTCGATGCGTTGATTATTGAAAAAACGCACGGGCTGGGCCTCATCGCGAATGCTCAAGATATTGCCCACCGGATCGTAGTCGTAGCGCAGGTCTTGCAGACACGTGCCGTCAGCCCTGCGCGTAAGCAGGCGCATGAGCCGACCGTCCATGGAAAAGTAATCAGCTGTGGTGACGAGTCCATTGCCGGCTGTTTGTGTCTCGACCTGGGCGGACGCGTTGTAGCCTATGTCCGATAGCAGCGTTTGTTCGGCCTGCCCGGCCAATTGCAGCCAAACGCTGTGCAGATGCCCAACCACTGAGTAGGTGAAGCGCTGGCGATGGCCCTTGGCATCGGTCTGGGTCAGGACGTTGCCCAACGCGTCATAGTGGTGCTGCGTCATCGAGCGTTCTGGCGCTGGTTCCAACAGTGCATCGCGCAGGGGTAGGTCCTGCGGCCAGTCTGGTGGCGTGTGCTCAAGCAAAAAGCGTCGAGACTGCTGCAGGACTCCGCCATTCAAGCCGGCTTCGTGCACCTGCAGGCTACCGGCCGGATCATCATGGCGTTTCAGTTGACCGCATAGATTGTTCGGTCTGGCCTCGGGCCCCCCATATGCCAGGCGCTCCGCGCAACGCTCAGGCTCACCTTGAACTTGCTCGAACACCGCCACCGGGCGTAACAAAGGGTCGTATTCGATACGTGAATGAGTGCCTCGGCTGTCCCACTGACGAGTAACCTGGTCCGCTTCGCCCGACAAGCTCAAGCGCCAGCCGGCATCGACGCTGGTTTGCGCCAGCGCTTTACCGGACAGGCTGTGAATCGAAGACTGATTCGCGGGTGCCGTCGAGCCTCCCTCAACCAACGCCCAAAGGCGGGCGTCCCACTGCGCGACCAGGCGCCCCGGCGTGTCATAGGCTTGGCGATTGACTCGGCGTTCAACCGGCTGGCCTTCGGCGCGGCGATGATAAAGTACCGTCCGAGCCGGCAGTCCTCTTGGCTCGAAGACCGACAAGACCGGCGTTGCCGCATGTAACGCTGAGAAGTCAGTCATCCAGTTCCAGCCGCACAGTGTTCAGGGTCCGGGCCCCAGCGTGCGCTATCCGAGTGGCCCTGTGACCTGTCAGATCTGTCAGTTCGCATGGACGTGCAAGACGTCTTTGCTATTAAGAAAGGACACTTGAAGGCGTTCCGTTCATTCGAATTCATGTGATCCCGGTATGAGTCCTATGCCATTGGCACGGTTTATCGATCAATGCTGCATGGGTAGTGTGTTCTCGACGACATCAATCGAGAGGCAACCCATGAAGGCGAGCACCCTATATTTTGCATTATGCGCGGCGGCGCCTTTTGCCGACGCTGCCGGCCAGGAAGGCGCCGGTGAGTCGCGCCCTTCACAGCAGATCAGCCGGGCGGGCAGCCAGCCCTCGGCGCCTGGGCCTGAGGACTATTTCACCGGCCGCGTGCGGGTTGATCCGTTGTTTCCGGCCACAGACGAAATCAACGCCTCCGCGGCCTACGTCAGCTTCGAACCGGGCGCACGCTCGGCCTGGCATACCCATCCTGTCGGCCAGCGATTGGTGGTGGTATCCGGTATTGGCCTGACGCAGGAGTGGGGCAAGCCGGTGCAGCAGATTCGTCCGGGAGACGTGATTGTCTGTCCGCCGGGCGTCAAGCATTGGCACGGCGCTGCGCCAAACAGCGCCATGACCCACCTGGCCGTGACCGGCACGATGGATGGCAAGAATGTGCAATGGATGGAAAAAGTCAGCGAAGAGCAATACGGTACCGGCGCAACACCGACGCCGCCGACCGCGCCGGATAGCGCGCCGGTCTCACAAACTCTATCGGCGAAGCAGCAAGCTATCCCATTGATTGCCGCCGCCATGGCGACGAGTAACATGCCGGCGCTCAACACGGCCCTCAATCAGGGCCTGGACGCGGGCCTGACCGTCAGCGAGGCGAAGGAAATCCTGGTGCAGCTCTACGCCTACAGCGGTTTTCCCCGCAGTCTCAACGCGCTGGGTGAACTGATGAACGTTGTGGAGACGCGCAAGCAACGCGGCGTGCAGGACGAGCCGGGGCGTGAACCCGCCGGCCCGATTCCTACCGGCGACGCACTGCTGGCGGCTGGCAAGGCCAATCAGACGCGCATTGCCGGTGCGCCCGTCCAGGGGCCGTTGTTCGACTTCGTTCCGGTCATCAACCAATACCTGCAGACGCATTTGTTTGGCGACATTTTCGAGCGTGACAATCTGGACTGGCAAAGCCGTGAGCTGGCGACGGTTGCGGCGCTGGCGGTTACCCACGGCGTGGAGTCACAACTGCGCTCGCACATGGCCGCCAGCCTGCGAGTCGGCTTGAGCGCGGCGCAATTGCGGCAAGTGATCCAGTTATTGGACGAGCAGGGTGATGCCGCTGCGGCCAAGCGTGCTGCCCAAGCGTTGGACGCCAGTCAGTCCTCGTAACGCAACGTGTCGCGCAGCAGCGTGAAGGCCGGGGAGTTCTGGCGGCGACTGGGGTAATAGAGGTGGTAGCCGGAAAACGGCTCGCACCACTCCTCCAGCACGCGGATCAACCGGCCTTGCGCCACGGCGTCCTCTACCAGATCCTCAGGCATGAAGGCCAGGCCCAATCCCTGAATCGCGGCCTCCAGGCGCATGGCGATCGTGTTGAATACCAGTTGCCCCTCCACCCGCACTTGCACTTGCTGAGCGTTTTTCTCGAACTCCCAGACGTAGAGGCCGCCATGAGTCGGCATGCGCAGGTTGATGCAATTGTGGGTCGTAAGGTCATTGGGAATCCGAGGCACGGCGTGCCGGGCGAAATACGCCGGGGAGCCCACGACGGCCATGCGCATGTCCGGGCCGATGCGCAGGGCGATCATGTCCTTGGCGACCTGGGGACCCAGCCGCACCCCGGCGTCGAAACCCTCTGCGACGATATCCGTAAAGCCGTAGTCAACGATG
>Ga0307412_10000206_pt1 | contig 40298 bp, 37 predicted proteins | sample DK1Cmetagenome_3_FD_203823 | JGI IMG/M metagenome (GOLD analysis project Ga0307412, IMG submission 203823) | Maize rhizosphere microbial communities from greenhouse at UC Davis, California, United States - DK15-C-1 | ecosystem: Host-associated > Plants > Roots > Rhizosphere > Soil | place: USA...
CAGTCACGCCCCCTATCGCGTCTCGCATCCGCTAAGCTTTGATGCAAGACAGCCCCTTGCCTCAATCGTCCAGCACCAGCTTTTTACCACTGGGCTGCCAGGGCTGGCCTGCCCATTTCTGAAAGCGGTCACGGATGCGCCACATCATGTCTATCCGCCGCTCGGCGATCCCGGGCACGCTCAGCAGATCCGCTCCCGTCCAGGGCAGGAACGGGTTGCGCCGGCTGAACGACCACAGCTCCAGGCGCCGGCTCGGCCGGGTCGCCGCGACGCGCGCGTGGAAGCCGCAGGTATCGGCAACGACCAGCGTGTTGGCCGGAACCGGGAAGTGCCGGGCCTGCGGCAGACCCAGCGCGTCGAGCTCGTGCGGGTCGACGCGCAGCGATCCGCGCGCCGAAAGAAAGTCGCCGCTGGTCCCGGCGCTCAAGCTGCGCGCCTGCTCCCACGCCAGCCGCGCGGGCGTCATCCGGTGCGAGCCCGGCACATAGGAAAAGGGACCGTCCGCCTGCTCGACATCATTGAGGAAGAACCAGGTCTTCAGCGTCGGGTGAAAGGTGTCCGCATGCAGCGCAGTCTGCGGGTCGGGATCGGGAATGTCGCTGTTCGTCAGGATCGTCTGGATGTAATGCAGCGGCTCGCTGCGAAAGCTGCCGACATAGCGGCAGAGCGCGCGGAACCGTTCGTCCTGCAGCAGGGCCCGCACCTGCGGCACCGTGCGGAAAAAATCGGGGCCGATCGCGATCCGGCGGGTGATGGTGTTCCCCTGGCGCATCTCCCGCGTGTCGAACCGATGCGCCAGCACCGCCTCGCGCAGCGCGGCGAAGGCTGCCGGTGGCAGGAAATCGCGGACGATGACGAAACCATCGCGGTCAAAGGCTTCGCGGTCGGCGGGCGGCAATCCTGCGGTCAGGCGTGCCCGTCGCGCCCAGGCAAGACGGTGCGACAGCTGCACGCGGCCGCTGTGCAGGCCCCATTCGTTGAGGCGTCGCGATCCGATCAACGGGTTGTCGCGGAAGGACTTGGCGCCGGTAGCAAGTTGGGCAACCCACCAGGGAGCGGCCAGGATCGAAGGCATGCGAGATCTCACTCGGTACGCGATGGTAAGCGACCCATCCTGTTGCTGCAGCGCAATCTTCAGACCCGTTCCGCGAAAAAACGAAACGGGTCAAGCCGCAGATCTTCGCTTCAACGCAAGTCAGCCAAGAAATGCCTCACTTCAACAAGTTATACTAACGCCGGGTGACGGGAGCCCGTTGCATCGCAAGGTTCCGTCATCCCGGCGGAAGCCGGATCCATAGGGGCTATGGTTCGGCGCCTGCTGCCACAGAGCGGCGACTGGATCCCGGCTTTCGCCGGGATGACGATCGCAGGAGGATAAGTCGCCCTCAACAAGCCCTTGGCATTATGCGGTAACAGGTTGCACCCGCTCGGTTTCTGCGATCCAGCCGCCGCCCAGCACACGGTCGCCGGCATAGAGCACCGCCGCCTGCCCCGGCGCGACGCCATATTCCGGCACTTCGAACACCACGCGGTCGCCCTCGCGCCGCGCCGGCACCGGCTTGGCGAGGCTGCGGACCTTGGCGGTCATCGGTCCCTGAAAGTCTCCGGCGAGCCAGTTGATCCCCTCCAGCCGCGCGGCGCCCACGGCCAGCGCGCGGCGGGGACCCACCACCACGCGCTTCGTCTCCGGCTCGAGCCGCAGGACGTAATAGGGCTCGGCCGCGCCGCCGATCTCCAGCCCGCGCCGCTGGCCGACGGTGAAGTGGATGAGGCCGCGATGCTCGCCCAGCTTGGCGCCGGCCTCGTCGACGATGTCGCCGCCGGCCTCGGCCTGCGGACGCAACTTCTTCACCAGCGTCGCATAGTCGCCATCGGGCACGAAGCAGATGTCCTGGCTGTCGGGCTTGCCAGCGACGCCCAGGCCCAGTTCGGCGGCGAGCGCCCGCACCTCTGGCTTGGGCAGGCCGCCCAACGGGAAGCGCAGGAAATCGAGCTGCGCCGCGGTGGTGGCGAAGAGGAAATAGCTCTGGTCGCGCGCCGGATCGGCGGCGCGGTGCAGCTCAGGCCCCTGCGAACCCATCGCCCGGCGGACATAATGGCCGGTGGCGAGGCAGTCGGCGCCCAGGTCGCGCGCGAGCGCGAACAGATCGGTGAACTTCGGCCCCATGTTGCATTTCACGCACGGAATGGGGGTGCGGCCCGCCAGATATTCGTCGGCGAAATCGTCGATCACCTGCGTCTGGAAGCTGCTGGCATGGTCGAACACATAATGCGCGATGCCGAGCTTGTCGCACACAGCGCGCGCGTCGCGGATGTCGCGGCCGGCGCAGCAGCTGCCGGCGCGCCCCACCGCTTCGCCATGATCATATAGCTGGAGCGTGATGCCGATTGTTTCCGCCCCGCTGCGCGCGGCGAGCGCGGCGACGACCGAAGAGTCGACGCCGCCGGACATGGCGACGACGATGCGCCGCCCGGAAAGCGGCCCAGAAAGCTGAAAATCACCGGGGTTCATGCGCGCCCAGATAGGGCAGGCCCGCTCAGGATGCCACCCGGGCGCGTTGGAAACCTGCCGGACACGGAAGTTAAGCCCGAGTTTTCAGCGCCTTTACGGGCCCTTCAGCACTCCGCGCGTATAACGCTCGATCGAAGGACGACTGGAAACGCATTGATGGACTTGAGTTTTGCCCGTTCTGACCGCGACTTAGCGGCTGCCACGCTCCCCACGGGACTGGCGGTGCTGATGGCGATCGTGACGAGCCGGCAAGCGGCAAGCCCCACTGCGCGAATCCAGACCCGGCTTTCGATGCCGCTTCCCGTGGCTGCGCTGCTCGCGCCGGCCGATGGTGCCTTCCATCGCGCCTGCGCAACCGCGTTCCACCGCTGGGGAGAGGAGTGAAGCTCGCGTTTACCTTGCCATTTTAGCCGATGTTCAAGGCGGACGGGTAAAAGTCGTTTCACGGTTGCGTAACAGGGGCGGCCGGCCCCGAAGAGGTTTGGTACATGATTGAGAACCAGAAGATCCGTCCAGCGAAGGTGATCGGTCCGCTCGGCGAGCCGTTGACCCTGGACTCGCTGCCGCCGCCGAACACCACCCGTTGGGTCGTGCGTCGCAAGGCCGAGGTCGTCGCCGCCGTCAATGGCGGGCTTCTGACCGTGGATGAGGTGTGCGCACGCTACGGCCTCACCGTCGAGGAGTTCGCCGGCTGGCAGCGCGCGATCGATCGTTCGGGCATGCCGGGCCTGCGCGTTACCCGCATCCAGCATTATCGCTCGCTGTACGAGCGCCAGCAAAAGTTCTGATTTTTCTGTTTCACGTCCCGAAAGTTCCCTTGACAACGCAAAATATCGTGACGGAACCAATGCGAGTGTTTGTGGATTTTCCTTTGCGTGGCCCGGGTCGCCGGGCAAGTAAAGGAGGGACGAATGGTAGGTTTTCTCATTTGGCTCGTCATCGGCGGCGTCGTCGGCTGGCTTGCTAGCATCATCATGCGGACCGACGCCCAGCAGGGTGTCTTCCTCAACATCGTCGTCGGTATCGTGGGCGCTTTCGTCGGCGGACTGCTGTTCGGCGGCAACATCAACAGCGGCGTGATCACCCCGATGACCTTCCTGGTCTCGCTGGTGGGTGCGGTCATCCTGCTGGCGATCGTCAACCTGGTACGTCGCGGCGCGGTGCGTTAAGCCCACGCGTCCATCAGGATCCAAAAAGGGCCGTCCCTGCCGGGGCGGCCCTTTTTTCGCGTTCCGCCTATTTCAGCAGGAAGCGTACCGAGACGCTGGCGGTGATCTTCTGTTCGCCCGGCACGATCGCGGTATCGGCCTCCGCCAGCATCGCCTTACCGCGCATCAGCATCGGCATGGGCTGCGGTGCCGGTGCGCTGCCGGCTTCCGAGATCAGCAGGATCCTGTCTACCTTCAGCCCCGCCGCCTGCGCGTAGAGCGTAGCGCGCGTCTTTGCCTTGGCGATCGCGTCCCGCCGCGCGTCGTCCATCGCGCCATCTTCGTCGGCGAGCGTCAGGCTGGGCCCCGAGATGTTGTTCGCGCCCTGCGCGACCAGCGCATCGAGGATCGAGCCGCTCTTCGCCACGTCGCGGAAGCGAACGGTCAGCTGGTTCGAGGCCTGGTAGCCGGTGATCACCGGCGGCTTATTCTCCTGATAGCGATATTGCGGTGCGAGGTTCACGGCGCTGGTCTGCAGGTCGCGCTCGGCAATGCCCGCCTTGCGCAGCGCCGCCAGCACCGCCGCCATGCGTCCGGCATTCTGCTGCATCGCCTCGCCGGCGGTCGGAGCGGTGGTGACGACGCCCGCCTGGATCAGCGCGAGGTCCGGCACGCGGGTGCTCGTGCCTTCGGCGACGATGTCGAGGACGGTGCCATCGACCGGGATCGGCTGGGCGACCGGCCCCGCCTGGGCGAAGGCCTGGGGGGCAGCGGCGAGCGCGAGCAGCGCGGCGAGCGGCAGGGTGCGGATCATGGGACGTTCCTCCTTATGGTTTGTCGTCGATATGGACCGGCTTGTCGACGCCGACAGGCGAACACAGGCTGAACGACATGGGGCCAACAAACGATTGGCATTACTTGCAAGCCCCCGCCCGCGCGCCGCTTTTTCTTTGGCGTCACTTGCATCCCCGCGTGCAACCGGGCATTTCGTCGCGCGTTGTGATCCCGGCCTTGTGGCGGGTGATATATTCCTATAACACAGTGCGACCTGGAACGCGCGGACGTTCCGAACGAGGTGGGCGCATGAACTACGAGGCAGGGATGTTGGATCGGCAGGAGCAGCTCGGTTTCGAGGGGGAACCGGCGCGTCGCGGACGGCGCTGGTTGTGGATCGGGCTGGGCGCGTTCGTGCTGATCGTGATCGCCGCCTTCCTGATGATGGGGCGCGCTTCGGACAAGCCGCTGCCCGCCGCCAAGGGCGGCAAGGGCCAGACCCAGCTGCAGACGGTCACCGTTTCGGCGCCGGGGCTGCAGACCATTTCCACGATCGTCACCGGCACCGGCAGCCTTGCTGCCAAGCGCGAGATGCCGGTCGGCGTCGCGGGGGAGGGGGGCATCGTCACCCGCGTCGCCGTCGACGCCGGCAGCTGGGTCCAGAAGGGCCAGGTGCTCGCCGTGGTCGATCGCTCGGTGCAGGCGCAGACCGCCGAGTCGCTCGCCGCGCAGATCCGCGTCGCCGAAGCGGATGCCAAGCTCGCCCAGTCGAATCTGGAGCGCGCCGAGAAGCTGGTCGGAAACGGCTTCATTTCTCGCGCCGATATCGATCAGAAAACCGCTGCCCGCGACCAGGCGCTCGCCCGCGTCCGCGTCGCCAAGGCGCAGTTCGCTGAGACGCAGGCGCGGAACCGCCGCCTCGATATCCGTGCGCCTGAAGCGGGCCTGGTGCTCGCGCGCCTGGTGGAGCCGGGCCAGATCGTCAGCTCGGGTTCGGGCACGCTGTTCCGCATGGCGATGGGCGGCGAGTTCGAACTGCGGACCCAGCTCGCCGAATCGGACGTGCAGAAGCTCCGCGTCGGCGCCCCCGCCGAGGTGACGCCGGTGGGCACCCAGCTCAGCTTCAAGGGACAGGTCTGGCAGGTCTCGCCGGTGATCGATCCGACGAGCCGGCTCGGCATCGCCCGGATCGCGCTCGCCTATAATCCGGCGCTGCGTCCGGGCGGCTTCGCCAGCGCGCGGATCGTCGCCGGCTCGGTGACCGCGGTCATCCTGCCGCAATCGGCGGTGCAGAGCGACAGTCAGGGCAATTACGTCTACATCCTCAACGACAAGGACGAGGCCATGCGCCGCGACGTGAAGACCGGCGACGTGTCCGATCAGGGCGTGCGGATCACCAGCGGGCTGGTCGGCAACGAGCGCGTGGTGATGACCGCGGGTGCGTTCCTCAACCCGGGCCAGAAGGTCATTCCGCAGCAGCTCAAGAAGTAGGGGATCGGCGCGATGAGCTTTCGCAACATCTCGGCCTGGGCCATCCGCAATCCGGTCCCACCGATCGTCCTGTTCCTGTTCCTCACCATCGCGGGGCTGGTCAGCTTCAGCCGCATGGACGTGAACAACAGCCCGGACATCGACTTCCCGATCGTCTGGATCTCGATCAGCCAGCCCGGCGCCGCGCCGAGCGAGCTCGAGACGCAGATCACCCAGAAGGTCGAATCCGCCGTCCGCAGCCTGCAGGGCATCGACGAGATCAACTCGACCGTCTCCGAAGGCAACAGCCAGACGGTGGTGCAGTTGGCGATCGGCACCCCGATCGATCGCGCGGTGGAGGACGTCCGCAGCGCGATCCAGCAGATCCGCGGCAATTTGCCCGATGGCATTCTCGAGCCGCAGGTCGGCCGCGTCGACAGCGCCAGCGACAATGAAGTTGCCAGCTTCACCGCCGCCGCCACCGACATGACGGTGGAACAGCTCTCCTGGTACATCGACAACAGCGTCACCAAGGAACTGCTGTCGATCAGCGGCATGGCCGCGGTGCAGCGCAACGGCGGCGTCAACCGTGAGATCAGCGTGGTGCTCGATCCGGTGAAGCTCGCCAGCTACGGTCTCACCGCGAGCCAGGTCAATCAGCAGCTGCGCCAGGTGAACCTCAACGCGGCGGGCGGCCGCGCCGAGATTTCGGGCTTCGAACAGTCGCTGCGCGTCGTCGGCAACGCCAAGGATGCCTACACGCTCGGCCAGACGCAGATTTCGACCGGCGTCGGACGGACAGTGCGGCTCGCGGACATTGCATTGGTCAAGGACGGCTATGCCGAGCAGCGCAAATTCGCGCGCTATGACGGCCATCCGGTGATCTCGTTCGACATCCAGCGCGCCAAAGGCGCGTCCGACGTCACCATCTTCGAAGAGACGGAGAAGAAGCTCCAGGCGCTGGAGAAGGCCAACCCGAAGGTGCATTTCGAGCTGCTCGACAACAGCAGCAAATACGCCAAGGAACAGTTCAACACCGCGATGGAGGCGATGATCGAGGGCGCGGTGCTAGCCGTCATCGTCGTCTTCCTCTTCCTACGTGACTGGCGCGCGACGGTGATCTCGGCGCTGGCGATTCCCTTGTCGGCGATCCCCAGCTTCTGGTTCATGGACATGCTGGGCTTCACGCTCAACCAGATGACGCTGCTCGCGCTCAGCCTGGTGGCGGGCGTGCTGGTCGACGACGCGATCGTGGAGATCGAGAACATCGTTCGCCACATGCGCATGGGCAAATCGGCCTATCAGGCGTCGATCGACGCGGCGGACGAAATCGGCGTCGCCGTGCTGGCGACGACGATGTCGATCGTCGCGGTGTTCCTGCCGGTGAGCGTGATGCCGGGCATCTCCGGCCAGTTCTTTAAGAATTTCGGCCTGACGGTCGTCGCCGCGGTGCTGATGTCGCTGGCGGTGGCGCGCATGCTCACGCCGATGGTCGCCGCCTATTTCCTCAAGGCGCACGGCCATGTCGAACATGCCGGCGGACCGGTGATGCGCGGCTATGTGCGGCTGCTGAAATGGACGCTGATGCACCGCTGGGTGGCGATTCTCGCCTATGTGGCGTCGCTTGGCGCGACGATCTACCTGCTGGTCAGCATGCCGCAGACCTTCCAGCCGGCGCAGGACCAGGAGAGCGTGACAGCGACGATCGAGATGGTGCCGGGCACCACGCTCGAACAGACCGACCGCGTCGTCCAGCAGGTCGCCGGCATCCTGCGCGCCGAACCGGGCGTGGAGCATACCTATGCCCGCACCCAGGTGGGCAACGGCCGCGTGACCGCCGATCTGGCCGACAAGAAAAGCGGCGGCCGCAAGGAAAGCAGCACCGAGTTCGAGAAGCGGGTGGCGCCCAAGCTGATCGCCATTCCCGATGCGCGGGTCAATTTCCGCTCGCAGTTCGGCTGGGGTTCGTCGGGTCGCGACCTGACGATCACGCTGGGCGGCGAGGATCCGGTGCTGCTCAACCAGACTGCGCTCACGCTGGTGAAGCAGATGGAAGGGCTGAAGTCCGCCGTCGCGCCGCGCATCTCGGGCGATCTGCAGCGGCCGGAGATCGTGATCTCGCCGCGGCTCGACCTTGCCGCCGATCTGGGCGTGACCACCGCCGCGCTGTCGAACGCGATCCGCGTCGCGACGCTGGGCGACATCGAACAGAACAGCGCCAAATTCTCGCTGTCCGATCGCCAGATCCCGATCCGCGTCGCGCTGGACGAAGATGCCCGCACCAAGCTGGACACGCTCCAGAACATGCGGGTGCAGACGTCGACCGGCGGTTCGGTGCCGCTGTCGGTGGTGGCGGACATCCGCTTCGCCGCGGGGCCGACCAAGGTCGAGCGGCTGAACCTGCAACGCCGCCTGGTGGTGGGCGCCGACCTCGCGATGAACCCGGCTACGGGCAAGCCCTATGTCTCGGGCGACGTGATGAAGGCGATCCACAATCTCCCGATCATGAAGGCGCTGCCGCTGGGCGTGACCGAGATGACGGTGGGCCAGGCCAAGTGGCAAGGGGAGATGATCCAGAACTTCATCGTCGCGCTGGCATCGGGCATCTTCCTGGTCTTCGCGGTGATGGTGCTGCTGTATCGCCGCTTCGTCTCGCCGATCGTCAACATGGGCTCGCTGCTCAATGCGCCGCTGGGCGGGCTGATCATGCTGGCGATCCTGGGCATGCCGGTGAGCCTACCGGTCTATATCGGCATGCTGATGCTGTTCGGCATCGTCGCCAAGAACTCGATCCTGCTCGTCGACTTCGCGCTGGAGGAGATGGAGAAGGGCGTGCCCAAGATGGCGGCGATCATCGATGCCGGCCACAAGCGCGCCCAGCCGATCGTGATGACCACGATCGCGATGGTGGCGGGCATGGTGCCGACGGCGCTGTCGCTCAACGGCGACTCGTCGTTCCGCGCGCCGATGGGCGTGGTGGTGATCGGCGGCCTGATCGTCTCGACGCTGCTCACGCTGGTGATCGTGCCGGCGCTGTTCAGCCTCGCGGTCGGTCTCGAAGGCTGGCTCGGCCCGCGGCTGTCGCGGCGGCTGCTCACCTATCGTCCGGGCGACGATGGCAGCCGAGTGATCGGCCCGGCCGGTGCGCAGGGTGCGATCGACCACAAGCCGGGCGACGACGAGGTCCAGCCGGCGGAGTGAGCGTGATTTGCTAAATCCCCCTCCCGCTTGCGGGAGGGGAGTAGCAGAGCGGCGCCAACCCTCTGGCAACCCAGGCCGGCGCTCCCCATCTCTCTTCCATGACTGCTTATTCGCTGCTCGATCTGGTGCCCGTCGTCCAGGGCGGCACCGTGGCCCAGGCGCTCGCCAATGCCGCCGACCTTGCCGTCCATGCCGAAAGCCTCGGCTTCCAGCGCTACTGGGTGGCCGAACATCATGGGATGGAGGGCATCGCCAGCGCCGCCACCGCGGTGGTGGTCGCGCATGTCGGCCAGGCGACGCGCACCATCCGCGTCGGCGCCGGCGGGATCATGCTCCCCAACCATTCGCCGCTGCAGGTGGCCGAAGCCTTCGGCACGCTCGACGCGCTGTTCCCCGGCCGCATCGACCTGGGGCTGGGCCGCGCGCCGGGATCGGACCAGCGCGTCTCCGCCGCGATCCGCCGCAACCTTGAGAGCGACGGCAACGACTTCCCGCAGGACGTGATGGAGCTGCAAAGCTATTTCGCCGATGACGGCCGCACCGGCATCCGCGCGACGCCGGGCGCGGGCGCGGACGTGAAGCTGTGGATCCTCGGCTCGAGCACCTTCGGCGCGCAGGTGGCGGCGGCGCTGGGCCTGCCCTATGCCTTCGCCTCGCATTTCGCGCCGGGGCAGCTCGACGAGGCGATCGCAGTCTATCGCCGCAACTTCCGCCCGTCCGAGGCGCTGGCCAAGCCGCACGTGATGCTCGGCTTCAACGTGTTTGCCGCCGACAGCGACGAGGAGGCCGAACTGCTCGCCAGTTCGCAGCAACAGGCGTTCGTCGCGATCCGCACCACCGGGCGCGGCATCCAGCTGCCCCCGCCGGTGCGCGGCTATCGCGAGAGCCTAGGCACGCAGGGCAATGCCGTGCTCGACCATGTGTTGTCAGCCTCGGCAATCGGCGGCCCGGACAAGGTCCGCCGCGAGATCGAGGCGTTCGTCGAGCGCACCCAGGCCGACGAGCTGATGCTCACCAGCGCGATGTACGACCACCAGGCGCGCAAGCGCAGCCTGGCGATCGCGGCAGAGGCAATGCGGGTGATGGAACCCGCCTGAGGGGTTGGGCGGCGCCTGCCTCCAGCGCGCCGCCCGCTGGTTTCAGGCCAGGGTATCGAGGACCAGGCCGGTCGATTTGCTGCTGGCGCTCGTCGTCGTGCTGCCCGACGCCGAATAGCTCGTCGAATCCTCGTTCTGGTCCCGCAACTGCTTCAGGAACTGCGCAACCGTATCCAGTGCGGACGATGCCGCATCGCTGCTGCTCGTGCTCGTCGTGGTGGTGCTGGTGGTATCGTCGTCCGAATCGCTCTCGGCGTCCTGCGGCGGGGGCGGGCCGTCCGGGCCGCCGGCGCCGTGCGGGCCATGCTTGCCGTCCGCGCCCTTGGCGAACATGCTCTTCAACTCGGTCGCCTGGTCGTCGGTGAGCGTGCCGTTGTCGACCTGCGCCTGGATCAGCGACTCCATCTTCGCCTTCATGTCGCCCGACGGCTTGGTGCCGCTGCTGCGCTCCGATTCGAGGCTCGAACCGATCGAATCGAGCGCGCTCGACAGCGCGGTCTGGTCGGTCGCGCTGATTTCGCCCGACGATACGGCGCTGCTGAGGCGCTCGTTCATCCGGTCCCGCGGCGACTGCATCGCCATCGAGCCTGTGGAAAGTGCCGAAATGCTGCTCATCTTCTGCCCTCCAATGGGGTAAATTCCCCACCGCAGGATACACCATATCGGTTAAATTACTTCTAACGTGACATCGCGCTGAGCAAGGGGAAGCCGAATCGCGCAAGCCGACATAGGCCGGGATGCCCGGCCTATGTCGCGCCCAAATTTCGAAATGTTACGGCTTGGAAATCAACCGGCAGCAGGGAGTCGCAGCCGCACGAGCAGCCCACCCAGATCCTCGCTCTCTTCGAGGCTGGCGGTGCCGCCATAGATTTCGGCGACGTCGCGCACGATCGCGAGGCCGAGGCCGGTGCCGGGCTTGCCGGTATCCAGCCGCACGCCGCGATCGAAGATGCGGATTCGATCCGCTTCGGGGATGCCGACGCCGTCGTCCTCGACGAGGATCTCGACATAGCCGGCTTCGAGCCGCGCCGTGACGAACACGCTGCCGCCGCCATATTTAGCAGCGTTCTCGACGAGGTTGCCGAGGATTTCGTCGAGGTCCTGGCGCTCGATATGCGCGACCGCGTCCTTCACCCCGTCCACGTCGATGCGGACATTGGGGTAGAGCCGCGCCACCGCGCGCTCGACCGCTTCGATCGACGGCCACACTTCGGCACGGCTGTGCGCGCTGCCGCGCCGGCCGACCGCGCGGGCACGGGCGAGATGATGGTCGATCTGCCGCCGCATCGTCCGTGCTTCGCGGATCACGGTGTCGGGCAGGTCGGCCTGGCCGGCAGCGGCGGCGTTCATGATCACGCTGAGCGGCGTCTTCAGCGCATGGGCGAGATTGCCGGCATGGCGCCGCGCCTCCTCGGCCTGGCGATCGTTATGCTCGACCAGCGCGTTGAGTTCGTCGACCATCGGGCCCACCTCGGCCGGCATCGGCCCGCCGACCCGGTGCGTCCGCCCGGCGCGCAGGCTGGCGATCTCGCGGCGCACCTTGCGCAGCGGGCGCAGGCCGTACCAGGTCTGCAGCGCCGCCATCGCCACCAGCCCCAGGCCGAGCAGCGCGAAGCTGCGTACCAGCGTGCGGCGCACCGTGGCGATCTGCGAATCGAGCACGTCGCGGGTTTCAGCCACCTGGAACCGCCAGAGCACGGGCGACCCGGGAAGCGTCAGGTCGCGCTCGGCGATACGCAGCCGCTGGTTGCCCGGGTCTTCCTTGTTCGCCGCCGGCCGTTTGTCGACGAACTCGTCGCTGTCGTAGAAATGGATGTTGCGATCGTGATGGACTGCATCGACCTTCAGCCGCCGATCCCATAGCGACATCGAGGGGAAGGCCTCGAACCCCGCGCCGCTGATCTGCCAATAGGCGCCCGAATTGGGTTCGAGGAAGCGCTGGTCGGCGAGCTGGCGGTTGAGCACCACCTCGCCGCGCGAGCCAAGCTCGGCGGAGACGATCAGCGACGAGACGAGATAGTCGAGTTGGTCATCGAAATTGCGCGTGATGGCGCTGGTCAGCACCCGGTCCAGCGCATAGCCGCCGCCGACCAGCAGCAGCAGGATCCACGCCGTCGCGACCAGCAGCATGCGCCGGCTGACCGAACCGGTGACGCGCACCTGCCGGCGCGACCGGGCTTCGGATTCCACCGGCGCGGACGCGGACGCCTCGGACGGCGCTTCGCTGGGGATCGGCTCCGCGTCCACTACTGGATCAGCCGTGTCCGACTTCCTCGAGGCTGTAGCCCAGCCCGCGGATGGTGGTGATCACGTCCGGCCCCAGCTTCTTGCGGATGCGCGTCACGAACACTTCGATCGTGTTCGAATCGCGGTCGAAATCCTGGTCGTAGATATGCTCGATCAGCTCGGTGCGGCTCACCACCTTGCCCTTGTGGTGGAGCAGATAGCTGAGCAGCTTATATTCCTGCGCGGTCAGCTTCACCGGCTCGCCGGCCTTGGTGACCTTGCCCGAGCGCGTGTCGAGCCGGATGTCGCCCGCGGTCAGCTCGGCCGAGGCGTTGCCCGAAGCGCGGCGGATCAGCGCGCGCAGCCGGGCGATCAGCTCTTCGGTCTGAAACGGCTTCGCGACGTAATCGTCGGCGCCGGCATCAAGGCCCGCCACCTTGTCCGACCAGCTGTCGCGCGCGGTCAGCACCAGCACCGGCATGGTGCGGCCTTCCTTGCGCCAGCGATCGAGCACGGTCAGCCCGTCGATCTCGGGCAGGCCGAGATCGAGAATGATCGCGTCATATTGTTCGGTCGAACCGAGGAAATGCCCTTCCTCGCCATCGGTCGCGAGATCGACGGCATAGCCCGCGCCCTCGAGCGCGGACCGCAGCTGCATGCCGAGATTGGGTTCGTCCTCGACGATGAGAAGTCGCATTCGCTGTCCCGTCCTTTTTCTGGTGCCTGCTCAACTGCCCATGCGGCGCAGGATCTGGCCGGTATGGCCGTCTACCTCCACCCAGATCACCGATCCATTGCGCAGGAATTTGAGCGTGTAAACGTCGTGCTCGGGATCATAGTCGAAACCGAGATATTGCGCGCCCGGCATGCGGGGAATCACCCGCCGCTCGATCTCGCGCAGCGGCAGATTCTGGCCACGAAGCCGCCGCTCGCGGGCCGCGCGCTGGCCGTCATCCTGTTCGGCGCCAATCGGGCGCGCCAGGATCGGGCTTGTGAGCGCGAGGCTCGCAAGGCACGCGATCAGAACAGGTTTGACCAACATCGGCATCGGCATGGCATAGGGTCCGGGCATTGAATAGCCCCTGAACATGCCGTGCATCTCCCGTTCGGCAATTGTGGCATTGGTGCACCGCCTGCACGCTTGCAGGGCCGCCCACCGCCCCCTAGGTGCTGGGCCATGGCTGCTCCGGTGCTTTCCTATGAAGGGCTGGGTCTCGTTCAGGGATCCGGCTGGCTTTTCCGCAATCTCGACATCCATGTCGGCGAGCGCGATCGGCTCGCGCTGATCGGCCGCAACGGCGCGGGCAAGACGACCTTGCTCAAGCTGATCGCCGGCGTGATCGACAGCGACGAGGGGCGGCGCACCATCGTGCCCGGCACGCGCGTGATCCTGCTCGAGCAGGAGCCGCGGATGCTCGGCTGCGCCACGCTGATGGACTATGTCCTTTCCGGCGACGATGCCCCCGCCCAGCACGAGGCCGAGGCGATCGCCGACCAGCTCGGCATCGACCTGAGCCGCGAGGCCGCGACCGCCAGCGGCGGCGAGCGCCGCCGCGCCGCGATCGCCCGCGCGTTGGCGCAGGATCCCGACGTGTTGCTGCTCGACGAGCCGACCAACCATCTCGATCTCGCCGCGATCGAATGGCTGGAGGATTGGCTCACCCGCTACAAGGGCGCATTCGTGGTGATCAGCCACGATCGTACCTTCCTCACCCGGCTGACTCGCCAGACGCTGTGGCTCGATCGCGGCGCGATCAAGCGCGCGGAAATCGGCTTTGGCGGGTTCGAGGCGTGGACCGAGCAGGTCTATGCCGAGGAGGAGCGCAACGCCCAGCGGCTCGATGCCAAGCTCAAGATCGAGGAACATTGGCTGCTGCGCGGCGTCACCGGCCGCCGCCGCCGCAACCAGGGCCGCCTCTCCAAGCTGAAGGACATGCGCGCCGAACGCGCTGCGATGCAGGGGCCGCAGGGCACCGCTGCGCTGGCGACTGCTTCTGACGGCAACCAGACCAAGGTGGTGATCGACGCCAAGCATGTCACCAAGCGCTTCGGCGAGCGCACGATCATCAACGATCTCTCCTTGCGCGTCACCAAGGGCGACCGGATCGGCATCGTCGGATCGAACGGGGCCGGCAAATCGACGCTGCTCAAGATGCTGACCGGCGAGCTCCAGCCCGACGAGGGCACGATCAAGCTGTCGCAGACGCTCGATGCGATCATCATCGATCAGCAGCGCAGCCTGATGGCGCCGGACAAGCGCGTGCGCGAAGTACTCGCCGATGGCGGCGACTGGATCGACGTGCAGGGCGTACGCAAGCACGTCCACGGCTATCTCAAGGAATTCCTGTTCGATCCCAGCATCGCCGAGGCGAAGATCGGCACGCTTTCGGGTGGCGAACGCTCGCGCCTGCTGCTCGCCCGCGAATTCGCCCGGCCATCCAACCTGCTGGTGCTCGACGAGCCGACCAACGATCTCGACCTCGAAACGCTGGACCTGCTGCAGGAAGTGATCGCGGACTATGCCGGCACGGTGCTGATCGTCAGCCACGACCGCGACTTCCTCGACCGCACCGTCACAGTGACGCTGGGGCTCGACGGCAGCGGCTTCGTCGACGTGGTGGTCGGCGGCTATGCCGATTGGGAGGCCAAGCGCCGCCCGAGGAACGAGGGGAAGAAGAGCAACAAGCCTGCCGCTGCGCCGGTGGTGGAAGCGCCCAAGGCGCGCACCAAGCTCAGCTACAAGGACCAGCGCGACTATGAGCTGCTGCCGAAGCGGATCGAGGAGATCGACCAGACGATCGTCCGCGACGAGGCGGCGCTGGCCGATCCTCAGCTCTACACGCGCGACCCTGCGAAGTTCGCCAAGCTCAGCGACGGCATCGCCCGGCTGCGCGAGGAGAAGGACGCGGCGGAGATGCGCTGGCTCGAACTGGCGGAGATGGTCGAGGGACTGGGCTGAGCCGCACCGCGCGCCCGTCTTCCTGCGGACATAAAGCGCCCCGCCGGACGGCTCCGGCGGGGCGAGTGCGTTTGGGGGTTTGGCGGCTTAGTTGGTCGAGTAGCGGACGCGCACCGAGCGGCGCGATGCGCGGAGAATGCCGCCCACCATGCCGAAGCCGGCGATCATCATCGCCCAGTTGGCCGGTTCCGGCACGGCCGAGAGCGCGGTTGCCGAGAAGCTGGTGATCCCATCGCCTTGCGTCGTCAGCGTCAGCAGGCCCGGGGTGTCATCGAAGCCTGTGATACGGAAGGTGCCCGATGCGATGATCTTCAGGCTTCCACCGGCGCTGTCGAACCCGTGGGTGACCGACGTAATCGATCCCAGGTCGAAATAGATGACGGATGCGATGTCGACGAACGACGAAATCGGCCCGACCGAGAAGTTCGGAAGATCCTGGATCGAGCCGCAGGGCCCAAAGCAGGTCAGGCCCGCGAAAACGCCGGTGCTGCCCAGCACGGTGAAAATGGTCCCGGGAACGCCGCCATCGTTCGTCCCGGACGGCGACGAAAGGATGTTGTAGAAATCAAGGCCCGTGGCTGCTCCCATGTTCGTCGCGCCGAGCGGCCGAACAAACCCGGTGAAGCTCAGCTGACCAATGATCTGCGCAGCATTTGCCGGCGCAGCCACGCACAATAACGCCGCAGCAGCTGCTAGCTTGGTGTGAATACGCATGTGCGTAACCTCTCCTGAATACTGATTATCTGGCGCGACTCGGCTGTTTTGCCTGTTAACGCGACGTTAACCTTCAGGAATCAGGCAACAATGATCTTCTAATAATCACATATTAGAAGATATGTATTTTGCGACACGGCGCATATTGTTCAGAAAGTGCTGATTTCGACAGCGCAGGATATCGTCGGGCGTACAAACGATGGCTGTCAAAGTGCCCAAGCGCCAAGCGGAACGCAGATACCCGGCGCCATTCAGCACCGAGAACGTATCGGGACCGTAATATTGCTGCAAATGCAGCAACTTGTTCGGAGGTGACGGTCCGGCACCACGGCGCGTGCCGTTTTGGGACAGGTGCGCCGAAAAAATGTGTTGGGGGCGGTAGCCGGGGGCTGGCCTAAAGCTGCTTGCCCTGCCGGCCGGCCAGTTCGACGACATATTGCCATGCCACCCGGCCCGAACGGCTGCCGCGTCGCGTCGCCCATTGGATCGCGTCTTCCGGCTCGAACTGCAGGCCATGCGCGTCGGCATAGCCGCGGACGATCGCGACATAAGTGTCCTGATCGACGACATGGAAGCCGAGCGACAAGCCGAACCGGTCCGACAGCGCGAGATCGTCATCGATCGAATCGCGCGGGTTGATCGCGCTGGATTGCGCTTCCAGGTCGCGCGGCAGCAGATGGCGGCGGTTGGAAGTGACGAGCAGGCGGCAATGGGCCGGCCGCGCCTCCGCGCCGCCTTCGAGCAGCGAGCGCAGCGCCCGCGCGTCGGCGGCCGCATCGAAGCCGAGATCGTCCAGGAAGATCGCGAACGGCCGATCGGTAGTGGCCAGCAGCGCGAACAGGTCCGGTAGCGTCTCGAGATGCGTCGTCGCCGCTTCGACCAGCGCCAGCCGGCCGCCTTGCGCCTGCACCTCGGCTACCGCGCCCTTCACCAGCGCCGACTTGCCGGTGCCGCGCGCGCCCCAGAGCAGCACGTCCTGCGCGGCGTGGCCGGCCGACAGCCGTTCGAGATTGGCGAGCAGCGCCGTCCGCTGCTTCTCGACGCCTTGCAGCAGCGCCAGCGGCGTCGGCGCGAAGGCCCGCGCCGGGGTCAGCGCCTGGCCGCGCCAGACATAGGCCGGATGCGCCGTCAGATCCGCGGCCGGGGCGGGGGGCGGTGCCAGTCGTTCTAGCGCTTCGGCGATACGGATCAGCGGATCGGTCATGCCCCCGTCGTTTGCTTGTTCCGCCAGAATTCCTGGACGATTTCCCAGCCTTCCTCAGCGGTTTCGCAGAAGCGGAACAGGTTGAGGTCGCGTGGCGAGATCACGCCTTCGTCGCACAGCGCCTCGAAGTTGACGACGCGGTTCCAGAAGTCCTTGCCGTAGAACAGCACCGGGATCGGATCGACCTTGCCGGTCTGGATCAGCGTCAGCAGCTCGAAACTCTCGTCAAACGTGCCGAAGCCGCCCGGGAACACCGCCACCGCGCGCGCATGCAGCAGGAAGTGCATCTTCCGGAGCGCGAAATAGTGGAACTGCATGCTCAGCCCCGGCGTGACATAGGGGTTCGGCGCCTGTTCGTGCGGCAGCACGATGTTGAGGCCGATCGTCTCGGCGCCCACGTCCCGCGCGCCGCGGTTCGCCGCTTCCATGATCGACGGGCCGCCGCCGGAAGTGACGACGAAGTGGCGCTTGCCCGCCGCATCGAGCGGGAAGTTGCTCGCTAGCTGCCCCAGCCGGCGCGCGACGTCGTAATATTTGGACTTGGCGACCAGGCTCTCGGCGATTCGCTTCTGCTGGTCGGTCTCGGCGAGTGCCAGCACGGCCTCGGCCTTGGCCGGCTCCGGGATGCGCGCCGAGCCGTAGATCACGAAGGTCGAGGCGATGTTCGCTTCGTCGAGCAGCAGCTGCGTCTTCAGCAACTCCAGCTGGAAGCGTACCGGCCGCAGATCCTCGCGGAGCAGGAAATCCATGTCCTGGAAGGCGAGCCGGTAGGCGGGATGCTCGGTCTGCGGGGTGCCGGTGGCGGTGTTGGCGCTCTCGGCTTCCTGCTGGGCAGGGCGGAAGACGCGCGACGGGACTCTCGTATCGCTCATTATCGGCGGATTAGGCGCATCCGCAGCGCTTGGAAAGCGTCAAGCGCAGAACGGTCCGCGGCCCATATCGAGGTGGAAATGGTCGCGATGGACATAGTTGTAATTGGGGCTCAGCACCGTGGCGAATCGCTTGCAGGCGGAGCCGTGCACCGTCTCGAGGAAGCGGCGGATGGCCGGGTCCTGGTTCTGCCAATCCTTGAGGATGGTGATGCGCCGTCCGTCCCTCAGCACGAAGCCCGATACGTCGACGGCGTTGGCGCGGCCATGTTCGGACAGCTTGGTGCCGGTTTGGGTGCCGCCGACGATCGCGCGGCAGACATAGGTGCCGAACGTATCCACCCGCACCAGGTCGCTGCCGAGAATCTGCCGGGCCGCCGGCGCTACGGCATATTGCACCCAGCCGGTAAAGGCGCGGGCAAGCGGGCAGCGCATGCCCTTGATGCCGCCGATCGGCACGCCGATGTCGATCAGCTGCACCGCGCCTTCCACGATGCAGCCGCCGCCATAATCGCGATCGGGCATCGCGCTGAAGCGAACCCCGGCGCGCGACAGATCGGTGAAGCATTGCTGCGTGTCGCGCGGCGTCGGGCGGTTGAGCGTGATCGGCGCACTGCCCCGGGGACGGGTCGGTGCCGGTGCGGGCCGCTTGTCGCCACCGCCGCTGCCGAAGATGCAGGCCGAAAGCAGCAAGGGCAGCAACAGCGCCACTGGCGGAAACACGCGCGAAAACCCCATGGTGCCACCCTACGCCAAGTCCGCCGCCGCGCGAACCACGGCTCGTCGCGCCAACGACTCGGTTCGTCAGTCTCCGGCCTCGAGAAAGCGGTCGCTGAGTTCGGCAGGCACACGCAGCAGCCGGCCGGACGCGCGGTCCAGCAGCGCCCAGGTGGTCACCGCCTCGACCCGTGTCTTGCCGTCTTCGCCGGTAAAGCGGACATGCCGGTTGAACCGCGCACCACGCGGCGGTTCGGGCACCCAGGTCTCGCCGGTCACCGTCTCGCCGGCGCGGACATTGCCGCGATAGTCGATCTCGTGCCGCGTCACGACCCAGACATAGGCGTCGCACTCGGCCGCGGTTGCCAGCGCATCCCAGTGTGCGACGGCGATGTCCTGAATCCAGGCGACCCACACGGCATTGTTGACGTGCCCCAGCACATCGATGTCGTCCGGCGTGGCGGTGATCGAGCGGGAAAAGCGGGGCATGACGAATCCTCAGCGGTAACCATGGTGCGTAGCGCGCCGTTCACGCTCCGGGGAGCAGGTTCGCGTCATGCTGCCGCGTCGCCCCTCCGCCATCTTCCGCAGCCGCTGGGCGGCGTTGCTCTGGGCCGCGGGCGTGCTGTGGACGGCGGTCAGCGTCGCCGGGGTCGGGCAATCCTCGAACACCGCCGCGCCCGCCGACAATGCCGTCGACGCGCTGGGCCAGCCGATCGACAATGCCGATCTGGATGTGCTGCGCAACGTCATCGGCGGCTGATTACTGCGCCGGCTTGCCGGGATCGTCCTCGAACTTGATCGCGCGGATATGCCAGGCGCGCTGCTCGGCCGTGGCGCCGTCGATGTCGCCGGCGCGGTGGAGGGTAACTTCGCCCAGCTGATGGAATGGCTTCCCGGTCGCCTTGATGCGACCATAGACCTGCACCGGCACAGTGACGTAGCGCTGGCCGGCGCCCGCCTCGATCTGCCCGGGCGCGCCGATATTGGCATGATATTCGGAATAGGGGGCAAAGCGCGCCGTGAACGCCTTCGCGTCGCCGCCCGAGGCTTTGCCGCCATCGCTCCACAGCGCCCAGGCCTGTTCGTAGCGGCCGCTTTCGACCAGGGCATAATAGGTCTGCACGACGTTGGCGGCGCCCTGCGCGCTGTCCGGCGTGAACTTGGCCTCGCTCACCGGCGTGCGATCGTCCGGCAGGCCGCCCGGCTGGCCGGGGGCAGGGGGGGTAAGCGGTTCGAGCTGTTCGTTGGCGGGCGCTTCCAGCGTCGCCGCGGGGGCGGTCTGGTTCGCCTCGGCCATGCTGTTGCCGGTGGCGGTGTTGTCGGCCGCCGGGGGCAGGCCCGAAGAACAGGCGGCAAGCGAGCAAGCAGTAAGCAGGGCAGGAATCAGGCGCATCCGGGTCTCTTCCACAACAGGAATGTGCGAACGAAACACCGGATGCGCGAGTTCCTCAATCGGAAAGCGGCTGGTTGTCCACAAAACCCAGCTTGACGATGTTGGCGCGCTTGATCGTGGCGAGAACCGCGTCGAACCGCTCGTAGCGCGCTTCCGGATCGGTCTGGAGCTGAAGCACCGCCGAGTCGGTCCGCAATCCTGCGAGCTTCGCCGGCAGCGCGGCATCGGCGAGACGGGTGCCGTCCCAGAACAGCGTCCCGTCCTTGTCGATCGCCAGACGATGGGTGGTGTCGTCAACGGGGGCGGTGCCGCCCTGCGGCAAATCGACCGGCACCTTGTGGGTGGCCATCGGCATGCTGAGGATCATCACGATCAGCAGCACCAGCATCACGTCGATGAACGGCGTCACGTTGATCGCGCCGATCGGCATGGGCTCGGCAGTGGACACGAACTTGCGCATGACCTCTCCTCCTGTGTTGCTACGGTATATCGTAACATTTCCGAGGACGGGCGCAAGTGTCGGCACGGCTGGAGTTGCGGCCGCCATTGCCGCGTTGCCATGCGACCTTGGGCGTGCGGTTCGGCGCGCGACGTGGTGACCCCGCGCGCCATCCGGCGTCAGGGACGGAGCGCGACGTCGTCGGGATCGTCGAGTTCCTCGTCCAGCTCGTCCTCGTCGACATCCTCGTCGTCGAAATCGTCCTGGATGTCGTCCTCGTCGAGGTCGTCGTCATCCTCGTCGAGATCGTCGTCTTCCTCGCCCACTTCGTCGTCGGTCATGGTGAGGTCGTCGAGATCGTCGTCGTCATCCTCGCTGCCGCCCAGATCGGGGTTGAGATCGGTCAGCAACGCGCCGTCGTCCGGACCGTCGCCCGTTACTTCGAGAATTTCGGCGCGCTGGCTCTCGTCATAGCCTTCCGCGTCATAGCCGTCGTCTCCGGGACCCTGGGTGCCGCTCATCGCCAAACCTCATCTCTGGCCCGGCGGGAGTCGCCGGGGTTCGAAAGCGCAACGGCGCTGACCCCGGCTGCGTTCCGACTCAGCTGGGGCGGAACATCCGTCCGCGTTCCGTTACCGCTACTACCACGATCGAAAGCCCACCCATGAGGAGAAAACCACTATACAGGGGGATGGTGGTGCCATCGAACGCCTGGCCGATTGCGGCGCCGATCATCGCCCCGACGATGGTAGTCACGAAGCCCTGCAGGCTGGAGGCGGTACCCGCGATCGCGCCCATCTTCTCCATCGCCATGGCCGAGAAATTGGAGGTCGCCAGGCCGAAGCACGCCATCATCAGCGCCTGCAGCACGCCGAAGCTCCACAGGGTCTCGAAACCGAGCAGCGTGATCATGAGGTGCACGGCCGCGACCAGCGTGAGCAGGCTGAGCGCGGTGTGCGAGATCACCCGCGTGCCCAGCCGCATCACGATGCGCGAATTGAGGAAAGATCCCACCGCCATCGTGCCCGCCACGCTGGCGAACACGGTCGTCAGAAGCTCCGGCCGGTGGAACACGTCCGCCATCACCTGCTGGATCGAGCCGATGAAGCCGAACAGCGCACCGGAAAGCAGGGCCGTAGCGATGGTATAGCCCACCGCCGCCCGGTCACGCAGCATCACGCCGTAATCGGCGATCACCCGGGCAGGCTGCAGCGACTGGCGGGCGTCGGCCGCCAGCGTCTCCGGCATCCGCCACGCGAACCACAACAGCACCAGCGCGCCGATCGCGCCGATTCCCCAGAAGATCGTCCGCCACGATCCGCCGGCAGACAGGATGATCTGCCCCACCGTCGGCGCGAAGATCGGCGCTGCCATGAAGACGATGAACACCAGGCTCATCACCCGCGCCATCGCCCGGCCGGCATAGCAATCACGCACCAGCGCGACCGTGACGACGCGCGATCCCGCCGCCGCCGTGCCCATCGCCACGCGAGCGACCAGCAGCAGCACGAAGCTGCCCGAGATCGCGGCAATCCAGCTCGTCACCACATAGCTGGCGAGTGCGATGATCAGCACCGGCCGCCGCCCGAACCGATCCGAGAGCGGGCCATAGAGGATCTGCGCGGTGCCGAAGCCGATCAGGAACGCGGTGATCACGAACTGGCGATGATTCGCCGAATCCACTCCCAGGCTGGTGCCGATCGCGGGCAGGGCGGGAAGCATCGAATCGATGCCGAGCGCAGTCAGTGCCATCAGCGCGGCGGCCAGCGTCACGAACTCGGCGAAGCGCAACGGGGCCTGGCCGGCCGAGGCGGTGCTCAGGTGCGGGGCGTTCATGCCCGCGCCATGGCCCAAGCTTGCCGCTACGTCACCCTTTTTCCGGTTTATTTTCCGGTTGACGTAGGTGCCCGCGCAACAACATTGCGGGGTGAAACCGCCGCAGGAGTGTCCCGATGAATCGCCTTTTCGTACCCCTGTTGCTGCCGGTCGCGCTTGCCGCGTGCCATGGCAGCGCGAACATCAACTTCGACGGCAATGATACCGACGGCAACAGCGTGATCTCCACCGATGCCAATGGCCGCATCCAGATCAAGGCGCCGGGCATCCAGGGCTCGATCACGCTGCCCAAGATGCCGCTCGACGCCAAGAATTTCGATATCGACGGGGTGACGCTCTATCCCGGCTCGACGCTCAAGAACCTGAAGGTCAACGACAAGGACGGCGACAAGGACGGCCAGGTCATCGTCGAGTTCGAAAGCCCCGCTGCGCCCACGGTCGTGCGCGACTGGTTCCGCGACAATATGACCAAGCAGGGCTTCAAGGTAACCACCAAGGACGATAACCTGATCGGCACCACCGACGATGACCAGCCCTTCGCATTGCAGTTGAGCGCCAGCGGCGAGGGAAAGACCAAGGGGTTGATGCAGGTCGGTCGCTGATCCCGATTTCGGGACAGCTGCGGGCTATTGGGAGATTTCCCAGGCTTGTCGGCGTTGCGGTGGCGCTACTAACGACCCGCTTTTGCGTTCGGAGACTGTGATGTTGGATACTCTCGCCGAAATTCCGGTGCTCTCGCTGAAGGAGCAGACCGGCGACCCCGAGGGCTTCGCCCAGGCGTTCGGCCAGTCGTTCCAGCGATTCGGCTTCGCGGTGGTGCGCGATCACGGCGTGCCGCAGGACCTGATCGAGCGCGCCTGGCGCCAGACCAAGGCGTTCTTCGACCTGCCGGAGGACGAAAAGCGCGCCCACTACATCCCCGGCGGCGGCGGCGCGCGCGGCTATACCCCGTTCAAGACCGAGATCGCCAAGGGTGCCGCCCATGTCGACCTGAAGGAATTCTGGCATATCGGCCGCGAGCTTGCCGCCGGCCACCGCTTTGCGGACGTGATGGCGCCCAACGTCTGGCCGGCGCAGCCCGAAGGCTTTCGCGAGACCTTTGTCGAGCTGTTCGCCGCCTTCGATACCGCGGGCGACAAGCTGCTTTCGGCGGTGGCGCGCTATCTCGGCCTCGCGCCCGACTGGTTCGATCCGGCGGTGAAGGACGGCAATTCGGTGCTGCGCCTGCTCCATTATCCGCCGGTCGCGGCGGACGCGCCCGAGGTCCGCGCCGGCGCGCATGAGGACATCAACCTGATCACGCTGCTGCTCGGCGCCGAGGAAGCGGGCCTCGAACTGCTCGATCGCGACGGCAAGTGGATGGCGATCAAGCCGCCCGAAGGCGCGATGGTGATCAACGTCGGCGACATGCTGCAGCGCCTGACCAACCATATGCTGCCCTCGACCACGCACCGCGTCGTCAACCCGCCGGCGGAGCGCCGCGGCCATTCGCGCTATTCGATGCCGTTCTTCCTGCACCCGGCGCCCGATTTCCTGATCAAGACGCTGCCCGGCTGCATCGGCGCGGATACGCCCAATCGCTATCCGGAGCCGATCACCGCCCATGATTATCTGCATGAGCGGCTGGTCGAGATCGGGCTGATCAAGAAATAACCGGTCGCCGAAGCGGCTTCCGGCGACAAAATCTGTCTTTCTTTCTAAGCAGGGAAGACGCTAGGGACGGGATGCGGCGGACGAGGCGGAAGCGCTTCGGCCGCCGCCTTGCTGTACAGATTCAAAGGAACGATGAATGGCGGAAGCGTTGCGCGTGGCACTGGCGGGGCTCGGAACCGTGGGCGGCGGGGTCATTCGCCTGCTCGACGCCAATGCCGCGCTGATTGCACGCCGCGCGGGCCGGCCGATCGAAGTCGTCGCCGTTTCCGCGCGCGACCGGACCAAGGACCGGGGCATCGATCTGTCGCGCTTCGACTGGGTCGACGATCCCGTCGAACTTGCCCGCCATGCGAATGCCGATGTGGTGGTGGAACTCGTCGGTGGCTCGGACGGACCGGCGCTGGCGCTGGCGCGTGCGGCATTGGGCGCGAACAAGAGCTTCGTCACCGCCAACAAGGCGATGATCGCGCATCACGGGCTCGAACTCGCCGAGGCGGCCGAGGGCGCGCAGGTCGCGCTCAAGTTCGAAGCGGCGGTGGCGGGCGGCGTGCCGGTCATCAAGGGTCTGCGCGAGGGGGCTGCGGCGAACGAGATCAGCCGTGTCTACGGCATCCTCAACGGCACCTGCAATTTCATCCTCTCGAAGATGGAGGCAGAGGGCCGCGACTTTGCCGAGATACTCGCCGAGGCGCAGGCGCTCGGCTATGCCGAGGCCGATCCCACCTTCGACATCGACGGCATCGACGCTGCGCACAAGCTGTCGATCCTGGCGAGCATCGCCTTCGGCACCAAGCCGGCGTTCGGCGACCTGAAGGCGAGCGGCATCCGCCACATCCTGGCAGCCGATATCGCCGAGGCGGCGACGCTCGGCTACCGCGTGCGGCTGCTCGGCATCGCCGATGCGGGGCCGCACGGGCTGTTCCAGCGCGTCCACCCGCACCTGGTGCCGCTCAACCATCCGCTGGCGCACGTTACCGGATCGACCAACGCGGTGGTGGCGGAAGGCAATTTCGTCGGCCGGCTACTGTTCCAGGGTGCCGGCGCCGGTGACGGCCCGACCGCGAGCGCGGTGGTCGCCGACCTGATCGACATCGCCCGTGGCGAGTTCGGCCCGCCTTATGCGATGCCGGCGACCGCGCTCGTCGCCCAGCCCGCGGCGGACAGCGGCGAGCGGCGTGGGCGCTCCTATGTGCGCTTTACGGTGGCCGATCGCGTCGGTGTGCTGGCGGAGATCGCTGCGGCGATGCGCGATGCCGGCGTCTCGATCGAGAGTCTGATCCAGCGCGGCGTGAGCCCGGATGGCAGCGCGCTCGTCGCCATCGTCACCCATGAGGCGCCGGAGCGGAGCATCGCCCAGGCGCTGGAAAAGCTGCGGGGATCGCAAAGCCTCACCGGCGAGCCGATGTGGATGCACATTCTCGACGCGTGACCGCGGCCTAGTAGCTCAGGCGCAGCAACCGGCGGCCGCTCGCAGGGCACACCGGCATGCCGGTGCGGTTGCAGCTTGGCCCCTCGGCGGCGCGGACCATCTCCAGCTTCCGGTCGATCAGCGGTTCCTGCGCGCCGGTCAGCCGGAAGCGGTTGCGCGCGGCGCGCGTGCCGCAATCGCGCTCGACATCGCAGGTGCTGATCAGCGGCGAAAGCTCGGGGTGGGGGCGCGCCGATCGTTTGAGCGTTGCGCGCAGCACGCGCGGCCTGGCGGCTTTGGCGCCGCTGACGGTACCAGCCAAGGTCGCGCTGTGGAGCGCCAGTGCGATCAACAACATAGGCCCTCCTGTTCAGTCCCACCGAAACAACGCGCCGATGCGTCGCTGGTTGCGCGGACGTGCAGGCCTTTCATCACCTCATGGCGCGAGTTCGCGCTGCTGCATTTTGACCTTGCCGTCGAAACCCATGGTCGCGGTCAGCCCGACGGACCCACATTTCACCGTGAACGCGCCTTCGCCGCAGGGGGTGATCCCCTGCTGCGCGGGGTCGCCGATCAGACGGTTCAGCCGCGCTGCATCCGAATCGCGGCCGAGATTGGCGGCGACGAATGGCACGCGGTAGCGATCGGCCTCGCGACGCGAGCATACGATGATCTCGCCGTCATCGCTCGGCGCGCGGCACGGGACTTCAGCCCGCGTCGCCGCGCGATAGTCGGCGACCGCGGCCGACACCGAACTTTGTTGAGCAATCAGCAGCAACGCTAGCAACATCGTGTCTACCTCTCACGATTTCGCGCAAGAATAGCGCGATTCGACCGACAAATCACTAAAGTCCTTTGGCAAGATTTGCTGACAACGTTAGCACTGCTCGACAGGGGGAAATGCTCCCCCTATCGCGACGCACAAATCGTAAAGGGAATTCCCAACCGATGCCGAACGCAAGCCATGTTCTCGACCGTGTCCTCGTGCTCGAAATGGTGCGCGTCACCGAAGCCGCGGCGATCGCCGCCTCCAGCCTGGTCGGCCGGGGCGACGAAAAGGCCGCCGACCACGCCGCCGTCGAAGCGATGCGCGAGGCGCTGAACCAGCTCTACATGGATGGCACCGTGGTGATCGGCGAGGGCGAGCGCGACGAGGCGCCGATGCTGTTCATCGGCGAGAAGGTCGGCTCGGCGATCGGCAAAGGCCCGAAGATCGACATCGCGCTCGATCCACTGGAAGGCACGACGATCACAGCCACGGCAGGGCCGAATGCGCTGGCGGTGCTGGCCGTGGCGGAGGAGGGCAACCTGCTCAACGCGCCCGACGTGTACATGGACAAGATCGCGGTCGGCCCCGGCTATCCGCAGGGCGTGATCGACCTCACCAAGACCCCGACCGAGAATGTCGAGGCGATCGCCGCCGCCAAGGGCGTCAAGCCGAGCGAGATCATCGCCTGCGTGCTCGATCGCCCGCGCCACGAAAAGCTGATCGCCGAGCTGCGCGCGATCGGCTGCGGCATCATGCTGATCCCGGACGGCGACGTGGCCGGCGTGATCGCCACCACCAACCCCGATACGACGATCGACGTCTATATGGGCCAGGGCGGCGCCCCCGAGGGTGTGCTCGCCTGCGCGGCGCTGCGCTGCGTCGGCGGTCAGTTCCAGGGCCGGCTGGTGTTCCGCAACGAGGACGAGCGCGCCCGCGCCCACAAATGGGGCATCGAGGACCTCGACAAGGTCTACCAGCTCGAAGAACTCGCTAAGGGCGACTGCATCTTCGCGGCGACCGGCGTGACCGACGGCTCGCTGCTCGCAGGCGTCAAGCGCGTGCGCGGCAAGATGACCACCGAAAGCGTGGTGATGCGCGCCAGCTCGGGCACCGTGCGCTGGGTGAAGGGTGAACACCGCATCGACTAACAGGTTACAGGGGCGCCGCCGGCTTGATCCCGGCGGCGTCTTGCCGCACCAACGCACCCTGGCTTTTCTGGGGGACGAACGAACATGCGGCATTGGCTGGTATCCGTAGCTCTGGCGGCGCTCGCCGTACCCTTGGCTGCGGCCACCCCCCAATCCACGCCGGCTGCGGCCGAAGCGCCCTTCACTTTCGAAGAGGCGATGATCCCGATGCGCGACGGGGTGAAGCTCCACACCGTCATCCTGCGTCCGAAGGGCGCCACGGGCCCGCTGCCGATCCTGTTCCAGCGCAGCCCCTATGGCTCGCCCGATGCGGCGCCGGGGCGCGTGCCGAACAGCTGGGCGCCGCTGGTGCGCGACGGCTATATCTTCGTGTTCCAGGACATGCGCGGCCGCTTCACATCCGAGGGCGGGCCCTTCACCCTCTCGACCGAAGTGAAGACCGGCAAGGGCGCCGTCGACGAGGCGACCGACGCCTATGATTCGATCGACTGGCTGGTGAAGAACGTGAAGCCGAACAACGGCAAGGTCGGCATGTGGGGCGTCTCCTACCCCGGCTTCACCGCCGCGATCGCGCTCGCCAAGCCGCATCCGGCGCTCAAGGCGACCAGCCCGCAGGCCGCCTGGATCGACTATTGGAAGAACGACGATCTCCATCGCTGGGGCGCGATGCGGCTCACCTATGCCAGCGACTGGGTGAACGGGCTGCAGGCCGACAAGACGACCAACGAGGGCATCGCCCTGTACGACCGCTACGACACGTACGACTGGTTCCTCCACGCCGGCTCGCCCGACGATATCGAGAAGAAGTACTTCAAGGGCCGGGTGCCGCGCTTCCGCGAGATGATCGAGCACCCCGATTATGACGAACATTGGAAGAAGCAGGTCTGGTCGAACAGCCTCGGCAAGACGACGGTGCCGACGCTCAACGTCGCCGGCTATTGGGACCAGGAAGACCCGTGGGGCAGCTGGAAGATCTGGGAGAAGCAGCGCGCCAACGATCCGGGCAAGCTGGCGCTGATGGTCGCCGGGCCCTGGGCGCATGGCACCTGGCAGTCGCCGGCAAACAGCCTCGGCCGCATCCCGTTCGGCGTCGACAGCGGGACCCAGTTCATCGAGCAGATCGAGGCGCCGTTTTTCGCCTATTGGCTGCACGGGACCGGCACCAAGCCCGATTTCGCGCTGAAGAGCTTCCAGTCGGGCTCGTGGCAGTGGAAGACCTACCAGAGCTATCCGCTCGCCAACGCGCAGGCGACGGCGCTGTATCTCCATGCCGACGGATCGCTGGGCTTCACCGCGCCGGCGGCGGGCGAGGGGTGCCGCGACTATGTGAGCGATCCCGCCCGCCCGGTGCCGTTCCGCCCGCGGCCGATGTCCGCCACCTATGCCACGCCGGACTGGCGCTGGTGGGAGGCGGAGGACCAGCGCTTCGTCGACGACCGGCCGGACGTGCTGAGCTACGTTACCGCGCCGTTGGAGAACGATCTGACCGTCACCGGCGAGGTGACCGCCAAGCTGATGGCCGCGACCAGCGGCACCGACAGCGATTTCGTCGTCAAGCTGATCGACGTGTACCCTGAAAATGCCGAGAAGGCGCCGACCGCGCTGGGCGCCTATGCCAAGGGTCTCAACGGCTATGAACTGCCGATCGCGATGGAGATCCGCCGCGGCCGCTATCTCAAGAGCTTCGAGCAGGCGACGCCGCTGGTGCCGGACCAGGTGACCGCCTGGGATTTCCCTCTGCGCGACCACGACCATGTGTTCAAGAAGGGCCACCGCATCATGGTGCAGGTCCAGTCGAGCTGGTTCCCGGTGATCGACCGCAACCCGCAGACCTTCGTGCCGAACATCTACAAGGCCAAGCCCGAGGACTATCGCAAGGCGACGCAGCGTGTGTGCGCGGGCTCGGCGGTGACGCTGCCGGTGGTGCGCTAAGTTCAGGAAGTTTAGGCTCCCGCGCGTGAAAACGCGGTGACGTGGCTGGACCAGTTCAAAGAGCGGGCCGCGATGACCACCGGAGCGCGCGGCTCCGGTGGAACATAGATGTACGCGGACCGCCCGGTGCAAGGGCGAGCGGCGCGGCCTAGGCTGCGAGCGCGACCCGATGCGTGCGGGTGCCGCGGACCGAGCGGAGCACCGGCGGCCGTGCGGCATAGTCCGGATCTGCCACGGTGAACTTGGCGGCGTTTTCCGCCAGCACGGCGACTTCCGAACTCAGGTTGCGCGCCGCTGCCGAGGTCTGTTCGACCATCGCGGCGTTCTGCTGCGTGCTGCGATCCATCGACGCGACCGCCGCGCTGATCTCGGTGATCGCCGAGGACTGCGCCTGGTTGTCGGTCGCCATGCGCTCGACCAGCGTGTGCACCGTCTGGACGTTGCCGGCGATGTCCGCCAGCGCGCCGTCGACTCGGTGGACGACCTGGACGGCGGACTGGATCCCCGACTGGGTGACGGTGAGCTGCTCCTGGGCGCGCTTGGCCTCTTCCTCGGCGCGCATCGCGAGGGCCGAGACCAGATCGGCGACCACCGCGAAGCCGCGACCGGCCTCGCCGGCGCGGCCCGCTTCGACGGCGGCGTTCATTGCCAGCACCCGCGTCTGGAAGGCGATCTTGTCGAGGCCTTCGATCACGCTGTCGATCCCGGTCGCGCTTTCGCTCACCAGCGTCATCGCCTGCACGGCCTCTTCCGCCATCGCGCGCCCGGCGGCGACGGTGGCAATCGCCTCGCCGGCGCTCTGCACCGTCTGGAGCGAGGCCGAAGCACTGGCGCGCAGGCGCTGTTCCATCTCGGTAGTCGCAGCGGAGGTTTCCTCCAGGCTGGCGGCATTACCTTCGGTGCGGCGGGCCAGATCCTCCGATGCGGAAGCGATCTCGTGCGAGCCGGTACGGATCGACTGGGTGCTGACCGACACCGCACCGATCACGTCGGCGAGCGCCTGCAGCGTTTCGTTGTAGCTCTGGCGGAGCGATTCATACGCGGCTGGGAAGGGATCGGCGATCGGCCGGGTCAGGTCGCCGCCCGCCAGCGCGCCGAGATGCTTGCCGACGATGCGGACGATCTCCGCCTGTTCGGCCGCCATCTGCTGCTGCGCCACCGCCGCGTCGCGGAAGGTGAACATCGCCTTGGTGAGCCGGCCGACGCAGTCCTTATAGCCGGTGAAGCGGATCTCGCTGTCGAGATCGCCGGCGGCCAGCGCCTCCATGCGGACGACCGTGGTGACATAAGGATCGCAGATCGCCTTGCGGAAGCGCAGGCCGAGCAACAGCGCGCCGCCGCCGCCGATAAAGGCCGCGGCGATGCCCCACAGGGTGGGCAGGAGCGCGGCGGCGAGCGCCGTGACGAGGGCGATGGCGGCGAGGGAACCGAAGGCGACCAGCGTCTTCTGCCGGATGGGGGCAACAGCTTCAAACCACAGCATTGGTAGAAATCCCGAAAGTTGGTGCGACCAGGCCAAGCCTGATTTTTGGCATGCACGCCAGGAGCTTGCCGGGCGGTCATGCACTACACAAAACTTCCGATTTGTTTCCGAGTTCCGCTAAATATTGTTGCTGGAAACAGGTTTATCGTTGAGAATGCTGGTTAATATATTAACTATACTGTTAAATCAAAGTAGATCTATAGTATCGACGTGGATCAGTTCTTCAGGCGATAGCCGGTGCGGAAGATCCAGATGATCAGGGCAAGGCACAGCACCAGGAAGGCAGCGGTGAAGCCGAGGCTCCAGACGATCGCCACGTCGCCATGCCCGAAAAAGGCCCAGCGGAACCCGCTCACCAGATAGACGACGGGATTGAACAGGCTGATCGTGTGCCAGGGCTCGGGCAGCATATCGATCGAGTAGAAGGCGCCGCCGAGGAAGGTGAGGGGGGTCACCAGCAGCGACGGCACGATGTTGAGCTGTTCGAAGCTCTTCGCCCAGATGCCGATGATGAAGCCGAACATGCTGAATGTGATCGCGGTCAGCACCAGGAAGGCGAGCATGGCGGCCGGATGGTCGACCCGCAATGGCACGAACAGCGCCGAGGTAGCGAGGATGATCAGCCCGATCACCACCGACTTGGTGGCCGCCGCACCGACGAAGCCAATCACCAGCTCGATCGCCGAAATGGGTGCAGAGAGCAGCTCGAACACCGTGCCGGTGAATTTGGGGAAGTAGATGCCGATCGAGGCGTTGGCGATGCTCTGCATCAGCAACGACAGCATGATCAGTCCCGGCACCAGGAAGCTGCCATAATTGACGCCGTGGATGGCATCGATCCGGCTGCCGATCGCGCCGCCGAAGACGACGAAATAGAGCGATGTGGTGATCACCGGGGTCGCGATCGACTGCCAGAGCGTGCGCACCGTGCGGGCCATCTCGAACCGGTAGATCGCCCAGATGCCGTGAAAATTGATGCCGTTCATCAGCCCTGCGCCCCCACCAGATCGACGAAAATATCCTCGAGGCTCGACTTGGAGGTGTCGAGATCCTTGAAGGTGATGTTCAGGTCATGCAGCTTGCGCAGCAGCGACGGGATGCCGGTGCGTTCGGCCTGTGCGTCGAAGGTGTAGCGCAGGCGGTGGCCCTCGTCGGCGAGGCTCAGCTGCCATTCGCCGAGCTCGGGCGGAATGGTGGCGAGCGGCTCGACTAGGCTGAGGTCGAGCTCGCGCTTGCCGAGCTTCTTCATCAGTACGGCCTTGTCCTCGACCAGCAGCAGCTTGCCCTTGTTGATCACGCCCACCCGATCGGCCATTTCCTCGGCCTCTTCGATGTAATGCGTGGTCAGGATGATGGTGGTGCCGCGATCGCGCAGGCGGCCGATCAGCTTCCACATGTCGCGGCGCAGCTCGACGTCGACACCCGCGGTGGGCTCGTCGAGGAACAGGATCTCGGGCTCGTGGCTGAGCGCCTTGGCGATCATCACCCGGCGCTTCATGCCGCCCGAAAGCTCCATGATCTTGGCGTCGCGCTTGTCCCACAGCGACAGGTCCTTGAGGAGCTGGTCGCAATAATCGGGATCGGGCGCCTTGCCGAACAGGCCGCGCGAATAGCGGGTGGACGAACCGACGCGCGAGAACATGTCGACGGCGATTTCCTGCGGCACCAGCCCGATCTGCGAGCGCGCCGCGCGCGGGTGGCGGATCGCGTCGTGCCCGCCGACCAGGATGGTCCCGGTGCTGGGCGTGACGATGCCGCAGATGATCGAGATCAGCGTGGTCTTGCCGGCACCGTTGGGCCCGAGCAGCGCGAAGATTTCGCCGCGATTGATGTCGAGATCGACATGGTCGAGCGCGGTGTGGCCCGACGCATAGGTCTTGCTGACCTGGCGTAGCGACAGGATGGGTTGCATGGATTGGTGGCCCCGGCCGGAAGGAGCCTCGTAGCTAGGGTCGCGTTCATCCCACGGCAAGGTGTGGGACTCCGTTTCCTCCCCCGCCAGGGGGAGGATAGGGGAGCGGCGCTACTTCGCCTTGCGCGCCGCCGCCACGGCGTCGGCCAGCGCCTGGTAATCGCGGGCGCCGTAGAGGATCTGCTTTCCCACCACCCAGGCAGGCGTGCCGTTCATCGCCAGCTTCGCGCCGAGCTGGTGGTTGGCGTCGATTTCCTTCGCGATCGCATCGCTATTGGCGAGCTTCTGCGTCGCGGCGGGGTCCAGCCCCGCCTTGGCCAGCGCCGCGCCGATCGTGGCGGTGCTCGGGCCGCCGCTGGCGAACAGCGCGTCGTGGAAGGCGCGGAACTTGCCCTGCTGCGCGGCGGCGAGCGCGAAGCGGGCGGCGGTGACGCTCGCCTCGCCCAGCACCGGATATTCGCGGTAGACGATGCGAACGCCCGGATCCTTGGCGGTCAGTTCGGCCAGACCCGGCAGGCTGGCGCGGCAATAGCCGCAGGCATAGTCCATGAACACGGTGACGGTGACGTCGCCGTTCGGATTGCCTGCCCAGGCGCTGGCGAACGGCGCGGTGAGCGCCGGCAGGGCGGCGGGGACGGCCGCTTGCGCCCCGTCCTGCGCCTTCTGCGCCTCGGCGTTTTCCTGCTGCTGGAGCCGCTCCATCATGTCGCGCAGGATGGCAGGGTTTTCGAGCAGATAGGCGTGGACGATGCGTTCGACCTGCGCCTTGTTGCCGCTCAGCCCCGGCAGCATCGCCTGGAGGCCTAGCACGACGAGGCCGCCCAGCGCCGCGGCGAGCAGAAGGGCGCTGCCGAAAAGCAGCGGGGTACGTAGGCTCCGTTCGATCACTGGCGTCCCTTGCGCTTGTCGTCTTTCATTGCCTGTTCGGAGACCATCGCGATATCCTGCGCGCGGATCCATTCGGGCGAGCCTTGTTGCAAGCCGCCCATCGCCCGGCGCGCGCTGACCATCGCGGTGCGCGCGTCGCCGATCAGATTGGCCCGCTCGGCGGTGGCGAGCGCGGTACGCGGCTCGTCGCCCTTGCGGTCATAGACGGTGCCGAGGTTGATCCACGCGAACGGGTTGTCGCGATCGCGGGTGAGCGAATCGCGCAGCACCTGCTCGGCTTCCTTCAGGTTCGCCTTGTCCTCGGTCGCGACCAGCGCGTGGCCGAAGGTGCTGGCGATCAGCGGGGCATTGTTCGAAAGCTGTGTCGCCTTGCGCAGCGGATCGAGCGCCGCCTGGGGCTGGCCCGATTCGAGCAGGATCTGGCCCTCGAGCTCGAGGAAATAGGGGTCGTTGGGCGCCATCTTGACCAGCGCCGCGGTCTCCGTCGCCGCCTGCTCGGGGTAGCCCGACTGGTGATAGGCATAGGCGCGGGCGTAATGCGCCGGGGCGGACTGGTCGCTCAGCGGATAGAGGCGCAGCGTCTTCTTGGGATCGTTGGTATAGCCGCGCAGCTTGGCCTGGACGCGCTTGAAGCGGCGTTCGAGATCGGGGTCGAGCGGTTTGCTCCAGTTGGGAGAGTTTTTGAGGTCGGCGGTCAGCGTTTGGACGCGGTCCTGCGACATCGGGTGGGTCTGCGCGAAGGGGTCGACCTCGGGATCGGTGCTGTAATAGCCGTAGCGATGCATTTCCTGGGTCAGCTTCTCGAAGAAGCCGAGCATGCCCTTGCCGGTGATGCCCGCCGTGTTGAGGAAGCGCACGCCGGCCGCATCGGCCGAGGATTCCTGCACGCGGCTATAGGCGAGATACTTGCCGATCGCGGCGCGCTGGCCGGCCATCAGGATGCCGGTGCCGGCCTCGGCCGAGCCCGCCGCCATCGCCGCGGCGCCGAGCAGCAGGCTGAGGATCGAGATATTGCCATAGCCGCCGTCGCGCTGGAACACGGCATGGCCGCCGACGATATGGCCGATTTCATGGGCGACGACGCCCTGGACCTGGTTGGCATTGTCCGCCGCGTCGATCAGGCCCGAATTGACATAGACGATCTGCCCGCCTGCCACGAAGGCGTTGATCGAAGGATCGGCGATCAGCACCACCTTGCCGTTGGCGGGATTGAGGCCGGCGGCGGTGAACAGCGGCTTGGCCATGTCCGCCAGCAGCGCCTCGGTCTCGGCGTCGCGCAATATAGATTGCGCCATCGCCGGGCGCGCCGCGAACGACGCGAGGCACAGCATCGCGAGCAGCGTGGCCAATCGGTGGATGCGCGCCATGATCGGATCTCCCGGGGAACTCGTTCAGCGGGCCGCCGTGGCGAAGCGGCCCTGAACCAACCGTGAAGCCCCGGGCGCGGCGTAGGTGGCCGCGCCCGGGGATGTCTTCAGGCGCCGAAGGTCCGCTGCCACCAGCCGCGGCGCGGCTGGCCGTCCTCGCCGGTCGTTTCCGACGTCGAGTCGGCGGCGGGCGCTTCCTCGGTCTCGGCTTCGGCGGCGGGGGTCACGTCCTGCGCAACCGGTGCTTCGACGGCGGGTGCCTCGGGTGCTGCTTCGGCCACGGCATCCGCCTTCTTGCGACGGGTGCGCTTGGGCTTGGCCGGTGCTTCCTCGGCGGCCGGCGCCTCGACGGGGGCCGGGGCGGCCTCTGCCTCGACATCGGCCTTCTTGCGACGAGTGCGCTTGGGCTTGGCGGGTGCTTCCTCGGCGGGTGCTTCGACGGCGACCGGTGCTTCCTCGACAGGTGCCGCTTCTGCGTCGGCCTTCTTGCGGGTGCGGCGCTTCTTCGGTGCCGGTGCGGCTTCCGCCGCTACGGCTTCCGGTGCAGGTGCTGCTTCGGCGACCGGCTCGGGAGCAGGTGCTTCGGCTTCGGCCTCGACCGACTCGCCGGCCTCGTCCGAACCCTGCTCGGCACCCTCTTCGCCCGCACCGCGGCGACCGCCGCGACGGCCGCGACGACGACGCTTGCGGTTGCGCTCGCCTTCCTCGCGCTGGGCTGCGGTCTCTTCCGGCTCGGCAGCGGCTTCGACGGCTTCGACTTCGGCGGGCTCCGCCTCATCTGCTTCGGCTTCATCGCCTTCGCCTTCGGCCTGCTCGTCCTGGCCGCCTTCGCCTTCCTCACGGCCGCGACGCCCGCGACCGCGACGACGACGCCGGCGCTTGCCACGGCCTTCGCCGTCGCTGCGCTCGGCGCGCTCGGCACGTTCGCGCGGCTCGGCCGCCTCGACTTCCGCCTCGGCTTCGAGCTCTTCTTCCTCTTCCTCGATATCCTCGACGAAGTCCTCTTCGGGCTCCTCGACCAGCGGCTCGATACGCGGCGCATAGGCCGGCGGCGGGCCCGAGGCCTCCACCGTCATGCGCGCGCCTTCCAGCTCGCCGTCCGCCTCGACCTCGATCATCACGCCGTAGCGATCCTCGATCTCGGCCAGTTCGCCGCGCTTCTTGTTGAGCACGTAGAATGCCGCTTCCTGGCTGGCGCGCAGCAGGATCTGGCAGCCGCGGCCGCGGGCGGCCTCGTCCTCGATCATGCGCAGCGCCGACAGGCCGGCCGACGAGGCGGTGCGGACCAGGCCGGTGCCTTCGCAATGCGGGCAGGTGCGGGTGGAGGCTTCGAGCACGCCGGTGCGCAGGCGCTGGCGGCTCATTTCCATCAGGCCGAACGCCGAGATGCGGCCGACCTGGATGCGGGCGCGATCGTTCTTCAGCGCCTCCTTCATCGCCTTCTCGACCTTACGGACGTTGGACGAATGATCCATGTCGATGAAGTCGATCACCACCAGGCCCGCCATGTCGCGCAGGCGGAGCTGGCGGGCGATTTCCTGGGCGGCTTCGAGGTTGGTCGCGGTCGCAGTCTGCTCGATATTGTGCTCGCGCGTCGAACGGCCTGAGTTGATGTCGATCGAGACCAAGGCCTCGGTCGGGTTGATCACCAGATAGCCGCCGGACTTGAGCTGCACCACCGGGTGGTACATCGCGGACAGCTGGTCCTCGACCCCGGCGCGCTGGAACAGCGGCACCGCATCGGCATATTGCTTCACCTTGCGGGCATGGCTGGGCATCAGGAGCTTCATGAAGTCCTTGGCCTGGCGATAGCCGTCCTCGCCCTCGACGATCACCTCGTCGATGTCGCGGTTGTAGATGTCGCGGATCGCCCGCTTCATCAGATCGCTGTCGCCATAGACCAGCGCGGGCGCCGACGAGGTCAGCGTCTTCTCGCGTATCTCGTCCCACAATCGGGCGAGATAATCGAAGTCGCGCTTGATCTCGGTCTTGGTGCGCTGGAGGCCGGCGGTGCGGACGATGCAGCCCATCGAAGCGGGCAGCTTGAGGTCCGCCATGATGCCCTTGAGGCGCTTGCGATCGGCGGCCGAGTTGATCTTGCGCGAGATGCCGCCGCCATGCGCGGTGTTCGGCATCAGCACGCAATAGCGGCCGGCGAGGCTGAGATAGGTGGTCAGCGCCGCACCCTTGTTGCCGCGCTCTTCCTTGACGACCTGGACCAGCAGCACCTGGCGGCGGCGGATCACGTCCTGGATCTTGTAGCGGCGACGCAGGTTCATGCGGCGCTGGCGCAGCGCCTCGGCTTCGTCACTATTGCCGCCGCGACCGCGACGACGGCGGCCGCCCTGCGGGGCGTCCTCGCCCTCGGCGCCTTCCTCGTCGTCGTGCGGACGCTCGACCACTTCGACGCCGTCTTCATGGCCGTCGTCGTGATCGTCGCGATCGTCATGGTCGTGGTGATCGTGATGATCGTCGTCGTCATCCCCGTCGGCCTCGCGCAGCGCGGCTTCCTGCGCGGCATGCTCGGCCTCTTCGCGGAGCAGCGCTTCGCGATCTTCCTTGGGGATCTGGTAATAGTCGGGGTGGATTTCCGAGAAGGCGAGGAAGCCGTGGCGGTTGCCGCCGTAATCGACGAACGCTGCCTGCAGCGACGGCTCGACGCGCGTCACCTTCGCCAGATAGATATTCCCCTTGAGCTGCTTTCGTTCGGCAGACTCGAAATCAAATTCTTCGATTCGATTCCCTTTGACGACGGCCACACGGGTTTCTTCCCGGTGGCGTGCGTCGATCAGCATACGCATGGTCATTTATGATTCTCCGGGCGCGCCAGCACAGTTCCTCGAAGGAATGGGGCGCAAGCGCGCGATACAAGAAGCGCACCGGACGGCCAGCAAGGCCGATCCGGGTGGCGCGGGTTTCAAAAACTGCTGTTGCTGCACGGGCACGAGCGGACCAGCGGTCCCCTTGCTCCACCATCGCCGCGCTGCCGGCCGCGAGGGCCTGGCGATGCGGACGGTGGGGAAATTGCCTCATGCGAACGTCAACCTGAACTGTCGCGACAAAGAAGCGTCGCGGGTCTGATCCGGCGCAGTGCCGGAAGCGTACCTTGCCTAGCACCGCTATGTCGTTGCGGCAACTGGAAGCAGATGGGCAAGATTTCATTCCCCGGCGGCACAAAGCTTTTCGGGGAATTTCGATCCGTGCGTATCGCACATGGCGCTTAGCATCCGGTTAACCAAGCGGCGCACCGTAATTTCCAGGCTGGACCGTCCGCAGCCAGGCGCGGCATAGCGGCGCCGTGTCGTGGATCCTGTTCCTGCTCGCCGGCTGGCTGACCGGTTTGCCCGGCTGGGTGCGCGCGGCCGAGCAGGTGCGCATCGAAACGGACGCGCTGGTGGTGCCGGCTGTCGCGCCCGAGGGCGGGGCGGGGACCCGCTTCGCCTGGCGGATGCCCGACTATAGCGTCAGCTTGGCGATGCCCGTGCCCGTGGCGGCTGAGGGCGGTCCGTTGCCGGCGGTGCGGGGCGCGGCGGGGCTGCCGCTGGTGGTGCTCGATCCCGGCCATGGCGGGCGCGATCCCGGCGCGACCGGCGTCGACGGCATTGCCGAAAAGACCCTGACGCTCGAGGCTGCGCGCGCGATTCGCGACGCGCTGCTCGCTTCGGGCCGGGTACGCGTGGCGATGACGCGCGACGGTGATGCGACCGTGCCGCTGCAGCAGCGCACCGATATCGGGCGGCGGCTGGGGGCGGCGCTGTTCCTGTCGCTCCACTGCGACAGCGCCGCCGATCCGCTCGCGGCCGGCGGCACGCTCTATACGCTGTCCGAAGTGGCGTCGGACAAGGAGGCGGCGCGGATGGCGGCGCGCGAGAACCGCGCGGATCTGCTCGCCGGCGTCGATCTGGGCAGCGAGCGCGCCGATATCGCCTCGCTGCTGATCGACCTGACCCAGCGCCGGACCATGGGCGTGTCGGCGCGCTATGCCGATCTGCTCGCCCGCGAGGTCGCGCCGGCGCTGCGGCTGCACGTGCGACCACGGCGGATGGCGGCGCTGATGGTGCTCAAGGCGCCGGACATGCCCTCGGTGCTGTTCGAACTCGGCTATGTCTCGAACGCGGGCGACGCGCAGGCACTCGGCTCGGCGGAGGGACGGCAACGGCTCGCCGCTGCGGTGCGTCGCGCCACCGAGATCTTTCTCGCCACGCGCTGAGCCGCGAAGTCCCGTCGCGACAAGCGGCGGGCGCGGCTCCCTTTCTTCCCTGCAAAAAGGTGCTACACCGCGCGCCGCATGGCCGACGGCGACATTTCCCCAACCCCGCAGCGCATTCCACGCGAGCCCGGCCGATGGGCGCGGCTGCGGCGGCGCTGGTGGTTCCGCATCCTCGCGATCCTGGCGCTGCTCGCCGGACTCCTCGTGTTCGCCGTCTGGCTGCTGGTGGCGCGCGACCTGCCCTCGGTGAACAAGCTGCGGGCCTATGAGCCGCAACTGCCCAGCTATGTCCGTTCGGCCGACGGCACGCCGATCCATGCCTATGCGCAGATGCGGCGCGTGCAGCTGAGCTATGGCGAGTTCCCGCCGCTGCTGGTCCGCGCCTTCATGGCCGCCGAGGACCGCACCTTCTTCTCGCACCACGGGCTCGACTTTCCCGGGCTGGTGCGCGCGGCGGGCGAGGGGATCCTGCGCGGCAAGACCCCGCGCGGCACCTCCACCATCACCCAGCAGGTCGCCAAGAATCTCGCGGTCGGCAACGAGGCGAGCTATACCCGCAAGCTGAAGGAAGCGATCCTCGCCTGGCGGATCGAGGATACGCTCAGCAAGCCGCAGATCATGGAATTGTACCTCAACGCCATCGAGCTGGGGCGCAATTCGGGCGGCGTCGCGTCGGCAAGTGACGCCTATTTCGGCAAGCCGCTCGACAAGCTGACCCTGGCGCAGATGGCCTATCTGGCGATCCTGCCCAAGGGCCCGGCCAATTACGATCCGGACCGCAACACCCAGCGCGCGCTCGATCGCCGCAACTGGGTGCTCGGCGAGATGCTGCGCAACGACTTCATCAACCAGGCGCAGCATGATGAGGCGGTCGCCTCGCCACTCGGCACCGTGCCGCGCCAGACGCCGCGCTTCGAGCGGGTCGGCGGCTATTTCGTCGAGGAAGTCCGCCGCCAGCTCGCCCGC